>Ga0209223_10001075_pt1 | contig 30464 bp, 31 predicted proteins | sample COG_06_FD_184750 | JGI IMG/M metagenome (GOLD analysis project Ga0209223, IMG submission 184750) | Pelagic Microbial community sample from North Sea - COGITO 998_met_06 (SPAdes) (version 2) | ecosystem: Environmental > Aquatic > Marine > Neritic zone/Coastal water | place: Helgoland, sampling...
ACTTTCTATTTTTTTAACAAATATATCTATTTTATCAAATAAATCTTTATTTTTCTTTCTTTTTTTTATAGTTTTATCTTTTTTAAGAGATGCTTTTTCTTTAAAAGTTTCTTCAGGTAATTTCTTTTTAGTTGGTTTCTTTTTAGTTTGTTTCTTTTTAGTTGGTTTCTTTTTAGTTGGTTTCTTTTTAGTTGGTTTCTTTTTAGTTGGTTTCTTTTTAGTTGGTTTCTTTTTAGTTTGATCTTTTTTTTTCTTCCTTGGTTTCTTTTTTAGTTCTGCTTTTAGAGGTATATCACTAAAATCTAATTTAAGTCTAGCACTATCGGGTTCTTCTTCTATATGACTATCTAAATTATCATAAATATCTAACATAGTTTCATCATCTAATGCATCATCTAATTCATTTATAAATTCAGGTAAATTAACATTAGGATTATATATTTCATGTGAAACCATACTATGTAATGAAGAATAAACAGATAATTGTTTATCATCTTCATATGGTGATAATATAAATTCTAGTAATCTTTCATTTGAGTCATTATCATCATCGTCATCTTTAAGAGGATAAAAATTTTCACATAACATATCATGAACATTATTAAATAATCGAATAACTGGAGTATCATCACTAACAGATTGCACAGTAATACTTGTTGTTTGTACACTTGGTTCTATAGGAGTATCTTTAACAACGGGTTGTTGTTGTAACATACCAGCTTTGATATCATCAATGGGTTTTGGTTCATCTTTACTTGGATCACCCACGGGTGAAACAGGGTCCGATTCCCTTTCACCTGATTGCGGTAGAGGTTTACCTATATCAAAATCCTCTGTATATTCTTCATCTGGTTGTAATGGGAAATCACCACCACCAGATAATTCACCTAATAATGATCCATCAGTCCATTTATCTGCCGGATTATCAAACTTTAAATATTTACTTGTTACAGGATTATTTTCTACTTTTGCCATGAAATCATTATAATCCGATAAAGCATCATAATTTAAACAATTGGCTTGTAATCCACAATTCATTAAATAATCTCTTGCTTTACATGCTAATTTGTCAATTTGAGGTGTAATTCCTAATTGTAAATCATCTGCTGCAGAATATACATTATTCATTTGTACATCTAATAATAAAACAGAACATGCAACACAGATAGCACTATAATTTTCATTTAATGAATATAATACATTATATTCATTGCATACTTTTTGAGTTTGTGATAATATCAGTTGAACCATATCATCTTCACTCATTTCCTTTAATGCATAAATTTTGTCAATATATTCATTAAAAGCATTTTCATCATTATTTAATAATTCTTTTAATTTACCTAATTCATAAACTGATTTTAAAGTTTCTTTATCTTTCCATGCGCTTTTTTCTGGTTCTTTAATTCCAAAAAAATTACAAAATGTTAATTTTACATTACCATCAGATAATATACCCTGAACTAATCTTCTTATTTCATTTTCATCGGGTGATAATTGTATACCAAACCATTCTTGATTATCACTTAATTTAACTAATGTAATTTTAATTAAATCTACATCACATTTAATTTGATTAAATAAACTACAACTTGGTAAACCAGCAATAACTTGTTGTTTACGAATCATTTTACATATAATTTTAGCTGATCCTTTTGGATCCTGAATATTTAAAGATTCTAATATATTTTTTAACAAATTATGAGTAACTATTTCTTCATCTTTTTTATTATATCGGCTGTTTTGCGCTAAACAATTTAAGAGAGATTGTGTTACACATTTAATTGCATGTTCCATTTCATGATTAGTTCCCCCACCAGATTTACCCGGCCATCTAGGTTTCCATGAATCATCTTCTAAATCTTTGGGTTTTTTATCTATTCCACCTAACATAAAACATAAAGGTATCATTAAAGCCCAACACATAGGAATTTCTCTATTATCTAAATAAGTACAATAATTTTGACCAACATTAGGAACATTTGTAACACCTGAACCCAAACCATATAATGTTGGTCCCTGATATTTACCAGCATCAAATAACTCAACAAGGTCAGTTCTTACCTTAATTTTACATTTTTTATGTATTTTACCAAATAGTTCATTTTTATTTTCTTGTGTAATTAATTCTAAAAGTGTTTTTGACAATGTAAAATTTTCAGCTAAACCGACTAATTTTTGTAAAGCACTTTTTAATGAATCACTTACATTAACAGTTATTTGTAATACTTTTTTCTGTACAGATTTTTTTATACTTTGTAATTTTTGAGTTCCAGATTTAAAAACACTACCTAATTTACCTACCGTACTTTTAACCATTTCTTTTAAACCGATCGGTTTTTCTTGTTCTTCATATCCTGTAAAATCTCTTACATAATGAAATGGTACAGTTTCAGTTTTAGATTCACTTTCACCAGGTTCATCCCATTCGATTTCATATGTTTGATCATCTTTATTAGCTTTCACAATTTTGGCTTTAAAATAACCACCAACATCACTTTTATTTGAGTGTTTATCATCATATAATACTTCTACTTCAGTTTCACCCGATTCATATTTTTGATTTACAGTTGATCCCATTTCGGCTAATGATGAAACTCTTTTAAGTTCATCTTCTTGTTGTTCAGGTGATAATTTAAATTTTGTAGAAGGTACTGATGATTTTTCCGGTGTAGAATAATCAGAAACCATACCAACAACTTGTTGGGTATCTTCTTTTTTCTGTACATCTTTTACCACATCAAAAAAATCTTGACGTCTCATATCTGAAACAGTATTATCTCTATATCCAGAAGTTTTAGGTAAATAATCATCTGCTGGATTTGATACTGTTTTTTCAGTTGCAGTTATATAATCCGGAACTTCGCCCCCAAATGTACCACCCGGATCTAATACACTCATTACTATATATAATATTTAGATAAAATTTGATATTTAAAGTTTTATTTTATATTTATAAATAATAAAATGAAATTTAATATAATAGTATCAATAAATAATCATAATATTATCGGTGATAATAATGATTTATTAATAAAATCTAAAAAAGATATGAGGAATTTTAGAAAAATTACTACAGGAGTTTATAATGAAGGTCATATTAATATTGTAATAATGGGATATAATACATGGTTAAGTATTCCAAATAAACCATTAAAAAATCGTATTAATATTATTATTACAAAAAATCATAAGATAGATGAAACAGATAATATTAAATCATTTAATAATTTAACTGATACTTTTAATTGGTGTGAATCAAATAAAACAGGAAAAATATTTGTAATAGGTGGTTCACAGATATTTAATGAATGTTGTAAACCAGAATATATTCATAAATTAGATTTATTATATATTACAAAATTTAATGATAATTATCAACCAAGAGATACAACTCATAGTTTTTCATCAAAATTATTAATAGATACTACATGTATTGATGAATCAGATACAATCTATGAAATATGTGATATTCCATATATTCAAAAAATGAAAGAAAATCAACCATTTATCGATAAATATAAAAAAGATAAAAAAGAATTAACTAATTCTGTATCATTTAAATTTATGACATATAAAAAAAATCATAATATAAATCATGAAGAAGATCAATATTTAAATTTATTAACTAAAATTTTAAATGAAGGAGAAATAGTAGAATCTAGAAATAGTAATGTATTATCAACCTTTGGTGAAAAAATGATATTTGATCTTAATAAAGGATTTCCATTATTAACAACAAAACAAATGGGATATAAAACAATATTAAGAGAATTAATATGGTTTATTAATGGTAGTACATCAAATAAATTATTAAATGATAAAAGAGTTCATATATGGGATCAAAATTCTAGTAGAGAATTTTTAGATAGTCGTGGATTAGATTATGAAGAAGGTGATTTAGGTCCTGTTTATGGATTTCAGTGGAGACATTTTGGTGCCGAATATAAAGATTGTAATACAGATTATACTGATCAAGGTATTGATCAAATACAAAATATTATAGATTTAATTAAAAATGATCCAACTAGTCGTAGAATAATATTAAATTCTTGGAATGCTGCAGATTTAGATAAGATGGCATTACCTCCTTGTCATGTTATGTGCCAATTTCATGTTGATACAAAAAATAATAGATTAGATTGTCAATTATATCAAAGGTCCGGTGATATGTTTTTAGGTGTTCCATTTAATATTGCTTCATATTCATTTTTAACATATATTATAGCACATTTAACCGGTTATAGTCCAGGAAAATTTATTCATATATTAGGTGATGCTCATATATATGAATCTCATATAGAAGCAGTAAAAACACAATTAAATAGAACACCTTATTTATTCCCTGAATTACATATAGATGATGAACTAACTGATATAGATAATATTAAAGAAGATTATTTTACATTATATGAATATAATTATCACCCTAAAATTAATGCCTCAATGATTGCTTAAATGCAAGAAGTAGCTAATTTATCTGCATATTCATTACCAACTGAATGTTCATCTTGTAATCCAGTATGTGATCTAATATGAATAAACTTCACTGTTTTTTCATTATAATATTTAAAAATTTTATTAAGAATATCTATATTCTTTTTTTTATTTAAATTAGGTTGTTTAATCCATTCAGGATACCAACAAGTAATACATTTTATACAATAATCAGAATCTGTATATATAATAATATTTTGTTTTACATTATTTTCACAACATTTTTCTAATGCCATTAAAATAGCTGTTAATTCTGCTTTATTATTTGTTGGATTTTCACATAATAATTTTTGTGAAATATCATTTATTTTAATATCATTTCTTTTACTAAAATATACACCAACACCAGCTTTAGCTTTTTTTGATCCATTATTTTTACATGCACCATCTGTATAAATAATAAATGAATCATAATTTATTTTTGATCCATTACTTTTAATCTTAAAAGTACAATTATTAATATTATCATATTTAATTAATTTATCTGTTAATAATAAATACATATCCTGATGTTTAATAGCAAACCATGGTTGCGTTATTAACCATTTAATATACTGAATATCAATTTTTATTACTTCATCAATTGTCTTATTGCGATATTTACCAAATGTTAATATCATTTTTAAATTTATTTAATAAATTTGATATTTATAATATATATCAAATTTATATATATATAAAAAAACATGATTAAAAATATAATTAAAAAAATTTACGATTTCATTGTTGAATCTCATAAAATGTTCTATAATGAAAATTATATTTATGATACTCATATGAAAATGAGATCAAGACTTTAATACTTTCTAGATTTTAATGATTTGCGAAATGATTTTAATGATTTTCTTTTAGATTTAGTTTTTTTTGATTTATTTTTCTTTCTTTTTGATTTTTTATTTCTTTTTGATCTTTTCTTTCTACCGCCCCCCAAAAGAGTAAGTGGGAGATAAGTTCCTAAACCACCAATAATATCACTAGTAATAGCAAATTCGGTTCCAAATAAAGGAGTACCTGTCATATATATATATATATATAATTAAATATCATCTAAATTTACTTCTTGTTCTAATTCAGATTCTTCTGATAAATTTTCATCACTTAAATCCTTTGGATCATCATAATCAAAAGTTATCATATCTTCTGTATCACCATAATCAAAAAAATCATTATCTTCCTCTAATCTAATAGTAGAAGGAAATTCATTTTCTCTTTGTAATCTTTTCACTTCATCTATATTATATTTATGAATAATACTACACTTTTCATCATCTGTAGAAAAATTCCATTTGCTAAATAAAATAATATCATCTTTATTAATCCATACTCTTTTTCTCATATTACCAGCTATAATACCAACTCTATTTTTACCATCAAAACATTCTACATCAAATCGTCCATTACCCATTGGCTTAATAATTTTACCATATTCTTGATCTTCCTTTGGATCTTTATAAATTAATTTTGTTTCATGAATAGTTTTTTTACCTCTTTTAAATTTTTTACCACCTTTTGCATTAGGCATATTTATAAGTATATTACACTTATAAAATAGAAAAATATGTTTAAATTGTTTTAAATTAATTTAGAAAAGAGAAAAAGATCTCTTCTTTTTGCCACTTCTCTTCTTTTTACCACTTCTCTTCTTTTTACCACTACTTCTCTTCTTTGAACGCTTAGAAGGTTTACGATTTACTTTAACTTCATATTTCGAAGTTTTAAATGAAATACCAGAAGATTTTACACTAGATTTACCTTTTTTGTACGTTTTTGACGCACCCTTCATTTGCTGTTTAAGAGAAAGATTTGGATTCTTCTTACGATATTCACTTAAATGTGTCCGCCATGCATTACCCGCCGCCAAAAATTTAGCACTCGCCTTTCTTTTTACCATTATTATATTTATTACTTAGAAAATTATTTTGAGAAAATATAATTATAAATACAATTACATATAAATAAACATTTAAATGAACTATTATCAATAAAATTATTAAATAATTCATTTAATTTATTATCATTTATATCAATATGTATTTGACTATAATTTATATTAATATATTTACTATTTTTAAAATCTTTATTATCTTTTAATTCTAATTTTATATAATTCCATTTTTTTATTATATGATTCCAAATATTTTTTAATTTAAATTCATCAATATTTGATAAATAATCATAATAAATATAATTATCAATATTATATTCTTCCAATAAATCTAAAAAATTATAATTAGTATTTCTTAAATTATTAATTATTTTCTTTTTTATTAAATTAGGATCATTTAAGTGATTCATTAAATAATATGATGAAAAAAAAATAATTATTATAACTTAATTTTTCTTTCTTTTAGATCGTTTTTTCTTTTTTAGTTTTTTAGATAATTTTTTCTTTTTTAGTTTTTTAGATAATTTTTTCTTTTTCTTTTTCTTTTTTAATGAAGCACTAAATGCTTTAGGTGTTTCTTTAATTAAACACATTTGTAAATCCTCAAAATATTCTGGCTCATCTCCGCCCGGAGTAAATACTGGAGCAAATCCATCTATAAAGTCAGAATCTTCATCGCCACCACATCCATTTGTCCACCACTGTCTTCCTTTATCTGTATTTGGATCAACGCCCGCAAGTTTAGCACCCGCTTTAATTCCGCCTCTTTTTACCATACCTTGTCTTTTTAAAAATAAATTGTAATATTTAGCTACTAAATCTACAAATTCACCAACTTTCATTTTACCATTTGTAGTTTTTAAATGACTAATAATTTCATCTCTTAATCCAGCTGTTTCTGCTTTTGGAACTTTTACATATTTGGAACTTGCATGCCTCCCTAAATCTTTATTATCAGAATTATTAGGATCCATTTGATCCCTTAAACAAAAAACAAACGGATCTAATCTAGGCGAAGGCGATTTAGACATTATATATAATATATATAAATATAATATAATTAATATAATTCGTAATCTTGTATAAACATATTACTTTCTTCTACTGTATCAACATTAAAATCTATTTCAGTTTTATAAATATCTGTATTTTTAAAGAAATCTTCATTAAAACGCAATGATAAATTATATAACAAATAATAACAATGTTTATATAACTTTTTACATAAAATTCCTATTTTATTAGATAATTTTCTAGGTTCATATTTATTATATTTTAATGCATGAATAAATTTTTCTTCAGGGACAGATAAAGTTATACTCTGAAAATAATTTAATGATTTTTTTAAATAAATTTGTGCATTCTCAAAATATTGTCTAGGATGACCTATATCATCTTTTTCTAAATCATGAACAATATGCATAAACATAGTCATATATTTATATCCTTCACCATAAGATTGAGGATTATATTTTCTATATTTCCTTAATTTATGTAAATATTTATCTAATTTATCATTAAAGTGAATTTCTTTTTTTGTTCTTCGATTATCTTCTACTATTCTTTCAGTTTTGTTTTCTCCTTTTTTTATTTCATTAAATGTACTTAAAATATCTTTATAATAAATAAATATATATACTAAAATTGATATTATAATAAGTATATTTGTATCTACAAATCTAGCTGATAATATTATTAATAAAAATAAAATACCTAAAAATTTAATATTTGGTTGAATAATTGTATCAAAAAATTTCATAGTATCAATTGAGTCTATCATGATGTAGTTATATTAACAAAATAGATTATTATTGATATAAATACTAATATAATCCCTAAATATAAGATATTAGCATCATCTCTAATAAATAATACTAATGCTAATAAAAATACTTTAAATTTTTCATACATAGTTTTATCGGTATCATAAACATCTTCCATTAATTCTGCTTTATAATATGCTTTACTATAACCATCAAATGAATAAGTTAAAAAATTAATACATTTATCAACTATTTCACCTAAAGATTCATCTAAAATAGTTTTCTTTTTTACACTATGTTCTTGTTGATGAATCTTTTTAACTTGATGTAATTCATGATTACTTAAATCTCTAAAATGACGATTATTAACTTCTAAACCCGCACTACTCATTTGTGGTCTATTTTCAGAAGTAACATCTCTCATTTGAGAATCAATTAATATATCCATATTATCTTCATCACCTTGAGGAGATGATCCCACTTGTAACACTTGTCTTAAACGAGTTATTTCATCTTCTAATTGTTCTGTTCTTTCATCCATTTGATCATTTAATGAATTAGTAATTTCTATTTGTAATTGATTACGAATTTCATCTAATTGTTCATCAGTTGCCATCTATATAATAAATCTATTATATTAAAAATTATAGATTTAATTGTAAAAAATATTGTAATGAATTAGTAATTTATTATAATTATTGTCCTCCCGAGCATGTTATTTCCTGAGGACAATCTACGGGGCGAATAACCGAATTCCACATTTCTGGAACCCCTTGTAATTCCATCTCATTCTTAAGAGCGCAGCATTGTGTATTATCATGTCTTCCGGTAATTTCTACTAAACTTCCATCTTTATTCCTTGCTTTTGGGTTCATTCCTTCTAATTTCAATCCAAAAAAAGACGCTAAAACTAAACCACCAACAACACCTAATAAGATTTGTTTATTTTGTTTTAATACAGTTGGACAATATTTACCCCCACAATAGCAAAAAACAACAAGAACTAAAACAAGAACAGTAAATTGATTCATTTTATAATATTAGAATATATTTTTTTTCAGAAAAAATTAAAAATATTCTTTTAAGGGTCGTATTATATAAATATCCGGTTCATTTTCATTTTTAATAAATCTTCTATAAAAAAATCCACCTCTTTTTAATCCTCTAAAATATAATACTAATAGTATTATAATTATAAAAAGATATTTAACAGTTTCAAACGAACCTGTAATTACTTTATAACTAATATAAATTGTTAATAAATAAATAACTATATCATCTATACTTGAGAATTTGGAATTCATTATAATATATAATTTAAATTAAATATACCCAAAAATAAACTGAATATAAATAAGAATAATAAATGATGATGCATTATAATATTAAATTAGTTTTTATTTGCATCCAGCACATATTTTACAATACCATTTATTTAAACCTAATAAATCATAAGTTATGTGAACTATAAATCCGGTTATAAATAATAATGTAAATCTGTCTTTAATTTTAAAGAAATTATATAATATATAACCTAATACTACTATAGATAATGCTACAACAAATGCTTCAACAGTAATTTTAAAAACATAGTTATCACGAATATTCATTTATAATATAATATAATATAATATAATATAATATTATAATGATTGAAAAATTAACATTTATACATATATTAACTGCGGCATTAATTGTAGAAATTATTATGCTTTATATGTTTAAATTTACAAAAAGTAGTCAAGCGATAAAAAATTGGTACAAAAATTTAAAATGGACAGCAGTATTACTAGATGTTTTATCTATCATGATAGGAATTTATATAGCTAAATTTATTTATGAATATCTAATAAAAAATAACTATATAGATTCAGGGAATGAATTTAGAAATTTCTTATTATTGGTTTTGTGTGTTCAGATAATACATGATTTTTTATTTTATTTTTTAGTGATTAAACCTTATCCTAAATTTAAAAATACAGTAATGGATGAATTTAAAGAATATGCAAATTATTATAAGTCTCAAGCAATAGTAGCAGATTCTATGATCTATTTATTTACAGTACCATTATTATATTATTTTATTATGAAACAAACTGATAATGTAAATATATTTGTATCGATTGTGAGTATTTATTTGATGGGATATTTTATTCATGAGAAGTAATTATGATAGATATGAAATAATATGAACATTACCTAACATCATGCGACGACAGCAATATTTGTGTAAATTTAATTCATCTAAAATTTTACCTTCAATAGATTTTTCCGGTGTTGGGTTTTTAACATCTAAATATTTAAGTTCTAATAAATCTGTATCAGGATTTATAGTTTCATTAGAATTATTTTTTTCAGTTTGTACTGCTGAAATATATGGAATCCATTTATCAGCAAGTACTTCACCGCAAGTATAACAACGAACAGGAATAATCATTTATATATTTATAATTTATAATATTAATATTTAAATCAAATTTAAATAAAGATATTTATTAGAAAGATGTTTAATGCTTTATCAAGTTATCAATTATTTAAATTTGTAGAATCTAAAATAACTCAGGATAATATGAATAATAATAATATATTAGAACCTTTATGTGTAATTTTAAGATTAGCGATTTTACAATATAAACCTAAAAATACTAAATTATCAATAAAAAATAATAGTATAAAATATCAGGAACCTACTTACGAACAAGGATTATTAAGATATTGGGAGGGAGATTGTAGGGAAGATTTACATAATTTATATCATCCAATATTAAAATGTATAAATTGGTATTTATATGAAAATTATCAGTTTTTGTATGACGAATGTGTTTCGGGGTTATGTTTTTTAAATGATGTTTATGATAATAATTCAACAATAAAACATACAATAACTCATTATATGAATGTTATTCGTCACAATGACAATGATGATTATAAAAAAAATGTAAAATTTAATCCAATTATAGATTCATTAAAAGATATTTGGACAAAAGAAGAATTAGATTCAGCGATATCATTATTAAAATTAATCAAAGATGGTGTTAATAGAGAATTATATGTTGATTCTTTAATTCATATTTTAGATAATAAAGAAAAATTTGTTCGTGATTATATATATAAAATAAGTACACAATATTAAATTATATTTCATCTATAGGTCCTTCAGATAATGATATTGGTTCCCATTTTTTAAAATATTCATTATATTTACAATTAACAAATAGTATATCATCATAATTTTTATCATTAAAATAATCTAATAGAGTGTGACTCATTAAAATAGTTTGAACTAATGCAATATCTTTTTTAACCATATTTCCATTATCGGTTAAATATAAATCATAAACATCAGGTTTTAATGTTTTCATAATACGGAAACACTTAGTAGTTTTAACTATATCTTTAGTTTTTCCTAAATTAGATTCTTTCGGGAAGATATAAAGAATATTAGAATAATCAATTCTTAAAGGAATAAAATAAATTCCCCTTGTATCATATTCTAAATTATTCGAAAACTCATTTAATGCAAAATTAATATCTTTATAATCAAAATACTTTTTAATGAATAGTGGGCAAGTATTTGTAAAATTATTATCTGGATTATAATTTTCGGTTAATAAATTATGAATATTATTAATTCTATCAATAATAATGGATTTTTTAAGATTTTTACCTTTATGATAATAGATATCATTAATACCGATACACCATTTTTCATTTTTTTTCCTTATTAATTCACACTCAAGTAGAGTTCCATTATAACATTCAGATGAAAATTGATACGGTAATATAAATATTTTAGGAAAATCATATCCATCACTTTTCTTTTTATCAATAAAGAAGATATAATTAATATCATTTATTTTGCTCATAAATAGTAGATAAGGAGCACCACTACTTTTTAAGAAAAATATATGTTTATTTTTAAGATTTTTAGAGAATTGATCATTAAATACTTTCGCATATCTCGAATTATATTTAATATCAGAGCATAAGATAGATAATTGATTTAAGATAAATTGTTTAGATTCATTTGTTGTAATATTATCAATCTTAATATTACAAAAAGAAGTTTTAGTAAATGAAGATGGATCCATTTTATACAATAATAATAATAATTTATTAAACTTTAAATCAAATTTTAATAATTTATATATATTTTAATAATATATAAATAAATGAATAAAGATATTATTGCAGGAGATAGTTTAGGTGAATTGCCAAGTATAAATAATTCATCTTCAGGTAATTCATCTTCAGGTAATTCATCCGGTGGATTAGATAAATTAATGAAATCATTTAATGAAAATAAATTACAAATAGTAGCATTTTTATCATTCTTTTTATTTATTATTTTTACGATGAGTTTAGTATTAGGATCAGTTGATTTTACAGGGACAGATAGTAATGAGAAATCATATTCTGGGAATAAATCATTAGATAAATTATATGAAGAAGCAGATGGCAATGAAGCATTATCAAATGCGAGAATGACTTCTAAGGTAGATTTATCTACTGAAAAATATTCTTGTTCATATTTTGTTGAATATGAAGGAAATAATAAACGAAAAGTTTATTGTACAAGTTGTCCAGATAGTAAAGAAGAAGATGTAACCGTAAATGATGAATTTTGTCGTCAATTTGTTTATGGTGATGAGGGTGATTTTGAATACGGTTTATTAGATAATGAATATGTTTCGCAAAGAAGAGCAAGGAAAGAAAGTGAAGCCGATAGGGATTTTGCCGAAGGAGACTTACCTGAATGTACAAGGACATTAGTGGATGAAGGTAAATTAGTAGGAACAGCAGCTGGAAGGAAAGAACAAATATGCAGTTTAAATACAAGTGGCGAAGAGAACGTTGGTGGGGATAAAAACCTTGTGGAATATGAGTGTACTCAAGATGAAATAGAAAAAGTTCGAAATATGAAATATACTGAGGAATGTCCTTGTAATACATTTTATAATAAAGATGTTGATTGTAATGCAAATAATGAAAATCATACGTGCGTAGTTGGAGAGACTAGTTGTATATCTTTATCTGATACACCTGATCCTGTTGATGCTGTTACTACGGTAGATTCTTTTAGATGGATATTATTTTTATATTTAATAATACCTCTTTCATTAATTTTATTAATTAGTATTATTTTCTATGGAAGGCAACTCAATCAAATGCCACCAACATCTTATACTAAAATGCGAACTGGGACATTCATTTTATTTGTTATCATTTTAATTTCGCATTTGATATCTTGGGGTTTGTGGGCCCACCAATATCAGAAAGCTCAAAAAAGGAAAAATATAAGCTCAACAAAATTAGATTGGTATCATGGGTCCGGCATCATTGTTATCATTATGTTTTTTATTTTATCAAGTATTATTCTGATTGGAGACAAAAAACCTAAATACTATGTTATGTACATTGGCGGTCCCATGGGCACAATAATCCTTATTAGCATTATTGTTTGGTTGTATGTAGATGTATTTTCTCAAAATTAATTTAAAAAAATATTATGATATTAAAATAATATAATAATGGAACATCAAGATTGGAAAACATTAGTAATTCATCAAAAAGTTAAAAAAGATGAAACTAAAAAGAATACTTTTGTAAAATCAAATGAACAAAAAATGAATGAAAGTGAAGAAGATGGTAAATTATCTCATAAAAAAATGGATAGTGAATTTGGAAAAATATTACAAAAATTTAGATCAAATAAGAATTTTACTCAAAAAGATTTAGCTCAAAAATTAAATATACCAGCAAAGGATATTAATGAAATAGAAAATGGTAAAATGAAACATAATGGTCAATTAATGGGGAAAATTAAACGATTTATGAATAAATAATTATCAACTAATAAATATAATGAATACTGATTTAACTATATTAAAAAAACCTGGCGAAAAAAAGAAAGATGATTTACAAATGTGGACGAGTGCACAAGAACAACTTTTAGCAGAATGGTCTGAAAAGGCAACATGTTATAGATGGTTACATAGTCGCTCAGAGAAATCATATCGTACTAAAAATTATTCTTTTACGATACCAGTTATTATCTTATCAACTTTAACTGGTACTGCAAATTTTGCGATGGATTCTTTTGTTCCAGAAGAACATAAACAGATAGCAATGGCATGTGTCGGTGGTGTAAATATTTTTGCTGGTATTTTATCTACTTTACAAAATTTTTTACGTTATGCTGAATTGATGGAATCACATCGTTTATGTGAAGTTCAGTGGTCAAAATTTGGTAGAAATATTGCTGTGGAATTAGCATTAGATCCTAAAAGAAGAAAACCAGCAAATGATTTTTTAAAAGTATGTCGCGCAGAATATGATAGATTAATAGAACAATCACCACCAATAGATGATCATATTATTAAACAATTTAAAACAAATTTTAAAAGTGTAGATATAAGAAAACCTGATATATGTAATGGTTTACATAAATGTAAAATCTTTGAAAAAGATGAAATAGAAAAAAAGGCAGATATAATTAAAGGTGTAAGTGAAAAATTATTAAATAAAAGTAAAGCATTTAAATTACCAAAAAATGAACCACATAAGTTTAAAAAAGAAGAAAATATTAAGGAATTACATAGTTTAATGAAGATTGGTAAAGTATCTTCATTTAAAAAAAATGATATTAAAATAAAAGAAAAAAATGAAAATCCATTAGATGTAATACATGATATATTAAAGAAATCTCCAGTTGATAATAAACCTGATATAAATGATACAAAAGATGATAATAAAATAGATAATACAAAAGATGATGATAAAATAGATGATAAAATAGATGATACAAAAGATGATATAGAGATGGGAAGTATATCAGAAGAAGAAAAAACCGATTTTTTAAATGAAATAAAATAAATTTTTTTGTAAATAATTTTGTTTTAATGTTTTAAATAAATTATATTTGTTTAAAATATATATAGTTATGAGAACTAAAAAGAAAGATATAAGAAAAAATAAGATTAACCGTAATGATAAAAAAAGAAGAAAATCAAAAACAAAGAAAAAACAAAAGAAACAAAAAGGTGGTGCTTTAATGTCTAGTATTGGTATAGGTTTAGCTGCAACAGCTGTTGCAGCAACAGCATACAAAGGTTTTCGTTTAATTAATAAAATAAAAGATAAATCATATATTTTAAGATTATTAAATCAAGATTATATAGAATATTCTCCAAAAGTTGTTGTTGTTGAAACAAAAGATTTTATGAATCATTATTTACAATGTGTTGGTACATTAGAATTTTTCCAGATATTATTAAGTAGACCCGAATATTTAACATCAAAAACATTAAGAAGTATTATTAAAGATACAACTAATAAAGAAACACTTGATAAACAAAAATTAGATAGTGATTTTTCAAGTGAATACTCTGAAATAGAAAAAATATTAATGACAATGAATGCACATAATGATGATATAACATCTAAATTTGAGTTAAGACCAAATATCATTGAAACAAATAAAGATGAAAATATTACTGAATTAAAAGATTTATTATTATTAACTGCCAGAATACCTGGTTCAGGTATTGATGATATAAAACCAGATGAAAGCTCTAGATTAGAAAAAATAACACCATATTTAACAGTATCTACATTTAAATGGCAAGATATTATAATTTCAGGTATTTATGATGAATATTTTGATAGTTCAGTTATAGAAATATTAAATGAAAGAGATATAACTACTACATTAGATAAAGAAGATATGGAAAGAATACAAAGTGTAATAGAAGATTTATCAGATAATAAGAATTTTATGGAGGCAATTCGCCAAAAAATGATAGAGTGTTCATCTAAACCAAGAGGTTATTTGGATTTTGTTTCATCCGATATAACTTGGGATAGTCAAAAATCATGTTTATCTTGTCCCCAAGAAGATTGTTTAATTTATGTTTATGATTTTTATTATGATTTCTTAAAAGAAGATATACCTGATATATCAATCTTAGATAAATTATATTGTTTAATGATTTGTGAAGCAAGGATATGTGTGTTATCAAAATGTCTAGCATTAGAAGCAATACGCCTTGAAGATAAAAATGATGGAAAAGTAAGACAATTAATTCACAATATTTATGTTAAAGATAAAGATTCACCATTAGATATGATAACAAATAAAAGCATGGATAGTCAAAGAGGTGGTGGAGCTGATCCATTAGGCGCTGATCCATTAGGCGCTGATCCATTAGGCGCTGATCCATTAGGTGGATCTAAAGATACATTGGGCACTGATACATTAGGAAAAGATACATTAGGCACAGATCCATTCGGTGGATCTAAAGATACATTGGACACTGATACATTAGGAAAAGATACATTAGGAAAAGATACATTAGGTGGATCTAAAGATACATTGGGCACTGATACATTAGGAGGATCTAAAGATACATTAGGCACAGATCCATTCGGTGGATCTAAAGATACATTGGACACTGATACATTAGGAAAAGATACATTAGGAAAAGATACATTAGGTGGATCTAAAGATACATTGGGCACTGATACATTAGGAGGATCTAAAGATACATTGAGTACTGATCCATTAGAAACAGATTCATTGGGTGGAACTAAAGATTCACTGAGAAGTGATATAGATAAAACAGATGATAAATCTGTAAGTGATACTAAGGATACACCTAAAATGGATGAATCGGGTGAAGGACCTAAAAATACATTAATTTTTGGTGATAATGGTGAAGTAACAAATCCATTAATAGCAGAATATAATGGTTATATAAAGGAAGAACTAATAGTATCATTAAAGACTAATAAACATGAAATATGTAAATTATTTGATGTTTCAGAAGAAACAAATGATGAAAAGCTTATACAAATGTATTTGAATTACAAAGTTTATGATGAATTAACAATGAGTGAATTATTGGTTGGATTATTTAAACCATTTTCTAGGATAAGTAATGATAATGAAAAAGAAAATTTATCTTCATTTATTTCAATGATGTTTAATTTCATTAGTAGAAAAGGTATGTTATTGTTTGATATGTTAGGATTAAAATTTTTATTAAAACCAGGTATATTATTTAAAAGTACCAAATCATTAAAAAATGAAGATGAATTAGCAATAGCTGTAAAAGATTTATATACAAGCAATTATAAAGATCATAGTTTGTTATTATTATTAATATTATTAATAATAGCTGAAAAATATGATAATAAAAAATCACCATGTAAAGAAAATATACATATTTCATCAATATTAAATAAATTAAATGATGAGATATGTGAATATTTATTAACTAATTTATTTGCGGACGATTTAGAATTATTAAATAGTGAAAATAAAGAATTATTAAAAAGAAGAATATTTATTATTTACAGATCAGCAAGTGAAAATGTTAAGAGAAATTTAAGAAGGGTTGATATATTACCATTTGATGAAGAGGATGATATGTGTGAAATGAATCCACCTATGCCGACTAGGATAAGGAAAACAAAAACTTTCAAAAGAAAGAGCGGTCAAAGGAATATGCGTTGTATTGAAAAGGAGAATGAAATTATGGATAAGATAAGAAGAGGTGAAAAGGTTATTGTAGATTCTACATTAATAAATGTATTAGAGAGATGTTCTAAAAATGATATAATAATAGAAGATAAAGATGGTGAATCTATATTTGGTACGGATTTAATGGAAGAAGAAATTGAAGAAAAAGAAAATGTTCTAACAGAGGAAGAAAAAATAGAAAAAGAAGTTACACTAAATGAAGTAGGGAAATTATTTGAATTAGATGAAACTTCTGGTGAAGAAAACTTAAAAGATGAAACATTGAAAGATGAAACTGTTCAAAAAGATTTAAGTCAACCAGACGAAACTATAAAAGAAAAACCGGAACAAACAGTAGAAGAATCATTTGGTAATATAGATGATACTGAAGAATCTAAAGATGAAGAATCAGGTGGATTTTTTGATCGTTTATTCAAAAAAGGTGATGTAGAAGAAACAGATGTGTCAAATCAGGGTATGTCAAATCAGGGTATGTCAAATCAGGGTATGTCAAATCAGGGTATGTCAAATCAGGGGAATAATCAAAATACTTATGATAGACAAAATAAACAAAAAGATAATAATGGTTCTGGAAACATGTTTAGAAAGGTTGGTTCGGGTATTGGTTCAGGTTTATCGGGTATATCAAGTATAATGGATGATGGAAAAGAAAAGAAAAAAACGGAAAGTGAAAATGAAACTTTAACAAAATATGAATTAGAAGAATGGTATTCTGAAAATAAAAGAGAACCAACTGAAGCAGAATATATCAAATTAAGTAGGCTATATGATATAGATAAAGATAAAATAAAAAAAATTATGGATAACATAATGAATGAGGGTAGTGATGTTAATAAATTAGATAAATTTAAGAGTATATTTGGAAGAACCGATGAAAAAAGTGATGATAAACAAAATATAAGTCAAGGTGTTGCTGGTGAAGATCTTGGAAGTGTTGAGGGTGAAGGAGATGTTAGAAGTGTTGTAATGAAAGATGTTGGTGAAGGGGTGTCAGTTGATGATAAAAGTTCTGTTATGGCTGTTTTGGGTAGTTCGTCGCCGGATCCAGAATCTGTTCCTGGATCTACAGGTGTGACGGATACTCCTACAGATGTGAAGGATACTTCTACGGATGCGAGTCAATTTTCTTATTAATTAAGTATAATTAAATTTACAGATGTATCATTCGAATGAAAATTTAAAATCTTCATTCATACAATCTCCTTCTTCTTCAATTGTTAATAATTTATTAATATCTGTTTCATCTTCATAAATATCATCTTCATCAATTAAGGCTGATGATAATAATCCTTCATCCATATAAATATCACATAATCCTGTACCAGATTTGATTTGTTGTCCCATCATGATATTACTTGATACACCAGATAGATTATCTTTTTCTGAAAATATTCCAGCTTTAATAAGTTGATCTGTTGTATCTTCAAAACTACATTTTGCTAGAGGTCCAACATCGCCACGATTAATGCCTTGTCGGTTAATAGATATTAGTTCACCTTTAGATGTCATTGTATCACATAATAATTCTATATGTCTTAGATTAATATATTCGCCGGCATGTTCTATAACTTCTACCATTTCTTCAATAAGAATATTTCGTCCGGCTTCGATGCCAAAAGTTTCATATATTTCTATAATATCATTTGAATATGTATGATATGGATCAATATATTCTGAACTCATAACATTGGTAATATTAATGCCATCAGATATTAATATATTTTTCTTATCATTTACGATAGAATAATCTTTTTTAGTTTTTTCATTATTTTTAGGATCATCTATTTTATATTCATTAGATTCAGATAAAATGATATCGGTAATATTAGGAATACCTTTAATAATGATATTATTAATAATATCTTCATTAATATTTTTAATGATTGTTAAAATATCACTTTGATCTATTATCCCATCATCTGTATCTCCTTTATCGGTATTATCTGTAATTATAGAAATTCTCCCAACAAGATTTTGATGATTATCATCGGTATAGATAAATGAAATTCGGTCAGAATCATAATCAAGTAATTTCATATAAATATCTTCCATAACAATACCTTTTACGAGCATTTTATTACGATCAAATACTAATCTTATGATCCATGGATATACTGTTTGCGGATTATCTTCCATTTCTAAAAGTGAAAATTCTTTATAAATTTCAAGTAATTCTTTATCTTCATCAATATTAGTTTCATGTTTATTATTTTTATTATCATAATAGATACTACTTGATTTAATAATATCTTTTAATAAAGTATATTCTAATTTATTTTTAACAAACATTAATTTATTTTTATCATTAGAAAATTCTGGTAATAATGAAATAATTGTAGATGGTGATTTAATATTTTTACTAACATGTAATAATTCTTTTAACCTTGGAATACCTCTAGTTACATTAGATTTGGCAGATACTCCTGCAAAATGGAAAGTATTAAGTGTCATTTGCGTTGCTGGCTCACCGATACTTTGTGCTGCGACTGCTCCCACCATTTCACCGGGTGAAATTTTAGAATTATGAAATGTTTCTTTAATTGTTTTACATATAATTTTATATTCTTCTCTTGTAATATTATATTGAGATATTAATACTTTAGGATTTAAATGAATATCAATTAAGATTTCTAAAATTTTATTATTTTTAAAATTATCACTAATATATAATGATTTAATTAATTTTTTATTTCCTTTATAAATATCATTTGGTAACATATTACATTTTTTCTTTTTAGTTGATATATTTTCTACAATCCTTTGTATATGAACTGGATAATTAATATTATTTTCAATAGATCCATTAAATACTTTAAACACTAAATATTCGCGATGATCTAGTAATTCAAATAATATATCATTATAAAATTGATTAGATAGATTGGCTGCTTTTTGTGCTGTAGCATTTGTATAAAATTTTTTCCAATTTGTTTTATCATCAAATAAATATTTATCAATAATTTGTTCTGTAGTAAGTTTTGTAAGATATAATGGTTGAGATTCAACAAATGTAGCATCCATACCATCATCTCCATAAATAAATTGAATAATACTACCAGAACTACTTCTTACAGAATAATCATAACCGACCATTAAATCTTCCATTGCCTTAACTAATTTTCTTTGAACATAACCAGTTTGAGAAGTTTTAACAGCTGTATCAATTAATCCTTCGCGACCACCCATGGCATGAAAGAAGAATTCTTGTGGTGTTTGTCCTGAAATAAATGAATTTTGTACAAATCCCCTTGCTTCAGATGAATCATCATATTTATAATAGTGAGGTAATGTTCTACCCTCAAAACCATATGGGATTCTCTTACCATCAACATTCTGTTGTCCAAGACAAGCAATCATTTGAGCAATATTTGTTAATTTACCTTTACTACCTGAATTAACCATATAAGTTGCTCTATTTTTAGGATCTAAATTAGCAAGACCAATTTTACCTGTTTCATTAATAGTTTTATTAAGAATACTATTAACTTTAGATTCGAAATAATCTTTATTTGACTGTCCTGGAATACCTTCAAAAATATTTAAATGAAATTCTTGCATAATATCTTCAATTTGTGATTTTCTTTGATCAATAATAGTTTTAATTTTATGATTAGTATTTTTATCAGCAATCATGTCACTAATACCGACACTAAAACCTTCAATAAGTAATATATATGATACAATTTTTTGTAAATCATTTAAGAATTCATTTGTTCTGTCGCTACCTAAATCATTATAAATAGTATGAATTAAACCTTTGGATGTTTTACTAAATAAAGATTTATCAAATGTTCCTTTTTTAATAATTCCGTTAACAATTTTAACAATATTAATTTTATTATTATTTTGTGATAATAATTTTTTAGTTTGTGTACTATCATCATTAGTAGTTTTATCATCATAACTTCCGTTTTGCATTTCTAAATTAATATTATCGGGTAATATATAAGATAATATAGATTTACCCGACCATAATTGTATTTCAACCCCATTAATTTCTAATTTATTATCAGGTTTAGGTAATATCCCATTAAATGTTGATAATTGAGAAATGATATTACTCATTTGTTTAAAGGTATATAAACACGAATCAACACATTTATTATTAATATTTTTATCATTAATTTCATAAATATTAGTATTACTTGAATATTTATGATCTAAACCCTGATTAAATTGAATAATTTCAGAGTGTGTTAATTTATAAATACCTAATAATGTATCCTGGACAATAGTAATAATAGGTTTATTTTCTCTTGGTGAAATAATTTGTCTATTAACTGAAGCGATATTAATAAGTTCTGCGACTGCACTAATACTTTGTGGTACATGCATATTCATTTCATCGCCATCAAAATCTGCATTGTAAGGTGGTGTTACACTAACATTTAATCTAAATGTATCTCCTTTCATAACTTTGACTCTATGTCCCATCATACTCATTTTATGAAGAGATGGTTGACGATTAAATAAGACCCAATCATTATTAATAATATGACGATTAACTTTATCACCATATTCAATTATAAATTCATTTTTATTATTATCATTAATAGCGAATTTCTTCCCATTTTTCTTTTCAACACTTTTTGCTCCAGGCCATATATTAGGGCCATTTCTAATATATTCTGTTATTCTATCAATATTAAATTTATTAATAATTTCTGGAAATGTAAGATTTAATGCAATCTTAATAGGAACACCTAATTGATCGAGATCAATATTAGGATCTGGAGTAATAACACTCCTTGCAGAAAAATCTACACGTTTTCCCATAAGATTAGATCTTAATCTTCCTTCCTTTCCTTTTAATCTTTGGCGGATAGATTTTAAAGGTCTACCCGAACGATGTGTTGATTGGGCAATACCTGGTAATTCATTATCAACTAATGTAATAATATGATAAACAACCATATTATACCAATCATCAATAATTTCTTGTCTTGCAGAAGCTTCTATTTTACTTTTGAGTGAATTATTAAATTTAACAATTTCAGATAGTTTATGAGTTAAATCATCGTCCATTCTTTGTGAATTACCTTGTTTTACAGAAGGACGAACAGCAGGTGGAGGAACAGGTAAAACTGAACATATTAACCATTCCGGTCGACACCAAACTGAACTAAATCCTAATAAATTACAATCTTCATCGCTTATTTTCTCAAATAATGCTTTTACATATTCTGCTTTAAGATATTGAGTTTGAGTAGTACCCGTATCAGTTGTCCCAATATCTTTCCAAAATGCCTGTATCCCTGCAATTCCATCTACCTTATATCTAGATGGTTGTAAGCATCCACATCCTTCTGGATTTTCTTGACCACATCGTGTTATTTTTGATGATATTTCATAAATTTCATTCCATCTTACTTTATTTGGTTTATTTTTTAACTCAGAAACTTTTGCTGATTCTTTATTAATTCTTAATTTACCACATCGAAAACATACACATTTTAATATTTTAGTAGTGATATCTATAAAATGATAATTATATACAGGTTTTGATAATTCAATGTGACCAAAATGACCAGGACAACTCATATTATCAAGACCACATGTATTACATGTATGTCCCATATCAGTTGTTCCCATTCTACTATCAAATAATCCCTTAATAACAGGAATATCCTTTTCATATGTTTCATGTTTAGTTATCTCGACAACTGAATTTTTCCTTATTTCATCTGGTCCCATAATACTGAATTGTAATCCAGAAACATTTTTTGTAATTGGTTCAAAATTATTCATATATAGATATCATATATTTAATTATTTAAATTTTAAATCAAATTTTTAAAAATTTACAAAAATAAATTTGATTTAAAAATTTATTAATTATTATAAATTAAATGGATCGGCATAATATGACAACAAGATCAAAATCAAAAAAAAATATAATTGAGATTAATCCACCGAATGATAATATTGATAATATTGATAATATTGATGATGATGATGAAATTGATGAACATGGAAACCTTAATGGATTTATTGATTATGATTGTAATGAAGATTTTGATCGAAAAGAATTAGATAATGTTTTAAATGGATTCTCACGAAAAAAAATACAGAAAAAAAAAGATAATAAAAATAAAATTAATGATCTATTAATGTCTTATTTAATTTTAAAAGCAACTGATAAAGCAAATTTAAAATTAAAAAGCAAGAGAAAGAGAAAATTAAAAATTAAAGAAGAAGAAGAAGAAGTAATTAATTTAGATAAAACCAAATTTAATAAAGATAATATTACAATTTTAAATACAGAATTTCCAGAAACTGATAGTGAGGATGAATCTTTTACAAGTACTAATGAAGAATCAAATGAAGAAACAATAGAAGAAATAAATAGTGAAAATATTATTATAAATAAAATAGAAGAAAGTGATGAAGAAACAGATGAAAATTATTCATATGAATATGATGATTTAGATGACAAATATGAAGAATTAATTGATAAACAGATGCTTCAGAATAGTGAAGAATCAAATATGGAATATTTTCATTATTTAGAAAAAGATAAAAAAGAAACTCTTATTAAAAAAACTAAAGAAATTTATGAATATAATGGATCAAATATTCCATTAAGATTTAAAATAATAGAATCTGAAATGGACATGAAAACTAAAGCAATCGCTTTAGAAAATATTGATAAAATGAGTGAAATGGATGTATCAACGGGTGAACATAGTAAAATGGATCATTGGATTAATGGTTTAATGAGAATACCATTTGGTAAATATAATAAAATACCTATTACTCCCGATAGTAATGTTACAGAAAAAAGAGAATATATTAAAAATACATATCAAACTTTAAATAAAGCAATTTATGGTCATAAGGAAGCAAAAACACATATTTTACAAGTTATTGGTAAATGGATGAAAAATCCAGATAGCGGAGGTAATGTATTAGCCATCCAAGGACCAATGGGTAATGGTAAAACAACACTTGTTAAAGAAGGTATTTCTAAAGTATTAAATAGACCCTTTGCATTTATAGCACTAGGTGGTGCTAGTGATTCAGCATTCTTTGATGGTCATTGTTTTACATATGAAGGTTCACATTGGGGTAGAATCGTTCAGATTTTACATGATTCTAAATGTATGAACCCAGTTATCTATTTTGATGAATTAGATAAAATTAGTGATACTAATAAGGGTGACGAAATTATTCATATGTTAACACATCTCACAGATCCTTCACAAAATTCATTATTCCAAGATAATTATTTCCCAGGTATTAATCTAGATTTATCAAAGGCTTTATTTATCTTTTCATATAATGATGAATCAAAAGTTAATCGTATTTTAAAAGACAGAATGTATGTTATTCACACAAAAGGATTCTCACCTGAAGATAAACTGAAAATCAGTCGAGAATATCTTATCCCAGAAATTTATAATACATTTGCATTTAATACAGATGATATTATTTTTACAGATGAAATCATTAAAAATATTATCGAAAAATATACTGATAAAGAAGAAGGTGTTAGAAATCTTAAAAGATGTATAGAAAGTATTGTTTCTAAAATTAATATTCATATACTATCTGATGGAGATGATGATTTATCATTTAAATTAAATGATTTTAAATTACCAGTAACATTAAATACTGAACATATCGAAATATTATTAAAAACTTCATCTACTATTGACAAACCACCCTTTGGAATGTATTTATAATAAATTAATTATATATTATATAATTATATAATGAAAAAAATTAATAATCCTTTATTAGATACATTCAAACATGTATTTGTAGCAATGTTTGGTATTACATCAGCATATATGGTAATCGGTTTATATTCACTAATTTTTACTGGCATTGGTTATTATTTAGTAAAAACATATAATAAACCAAACACAAAACTTTTAGATGAATTACAAACAGAACAATATGTTGGTTTAGTATTCGCATTTTTAGGTTTATTACCATTCATTCAATATTTTTTTATAAGTTTCATGGTAGAAGGTGGATCATATGCATTTGATAGTCTCATGAGTGAATAAAATTATTTTATATATATATATATATGGTAAAATATTCTAAATCTAGAAAATCTAAAAGAAGATATAATAAATCTAAAAGAAGATATAATAAAACAAAACGTAGATATAATAAAACAAAACGTAGATATAGTAAAAAAAGATATAGTAAAAAAAATCAGCATGGTGGAATGAACCGCGTGCGGTCGGTCCGACGCCATTTGACTAAGTCCATTGCTGATATTTCCCCTGAACCTGAAATTATTGTAAGAGAACATTTTTATACTGATCTTACACCCCCGTTAATCCGTAACGCTCTCAATACATTGGTCCTCCAGAGGGAAGAACTAGATCCTATATTACCTTATAAATTCAAAACCATGTCGAGGCGGGGGGATGTGGGTGTTCTGCCAATTTACACAAGGGAAAGGGGATTCAAAATGTATGTTATTGGAGTAGAATATTCTCCAGATGGTGGAAGGACATATAATAAAATAGTTATAAATCAGGCAAATGGAATGCAATTACTTGAGAATAATGTCCCTTCTTTATACTTTGGTCCAGATATGCCGATATGGCCACCCCACCTCACCGGACACCGCCTTTTAAAAATATTTTTCATTCGTGGTTTTTTTCCATTATACACCGAGCTTATTATAAATAAAGACAAATTAGCGATGATGATTAAAATATTTTATCAAAGTAGTGATATGGAAGGTCTAGGTCTGTCAGCATCCATGGCAAAGCAATTTTTTTTTAATGTGCCCCCCAACGTTGGTGACTACGGGGACGAACTTGAACCCGCGATGAGATCTCTCATTAGTAATAATCAGAGACATCTGCGTAGTCCCAATTTTTACGGGCTGTCAGATGTCACTTTAATTCCAGTAGCAATAGATCATCGCCTAATTATAGATGAAAATCCGGATAGACAAAAGTTAACTGATATATTAACTCGTGATCCTCACTTCTCATTGCAAAGGCCGGAACAAGAAATACGATTAGGGTTTTTACATTCTCCCCACCATCTGCCCGTCCCGTCCCGCCGGCCACCCGCGCCCGCGCGGCCCCTCCCTGACTCGTCTGAATATACGGAGTAAGAGGTGGGTGCTGGTGTAGGGTTCATAAAATTATAATTCATTTTTCCATTGAGTAAAATATAAATATTTTTTATCACCCGGTTTATAATTTAGCAATTCATTATAATTTGCTTCTCTATCCCAACCATTTGAACCACCATCCATTCTCTTAAATAAGAGATGATTAGTTAAATCACATGATAACATTTCTATATGACCCATACCCATATAACGATAAGCAATGTCAAAAACTAATTCTAGACCTTCTTCACATAAAGTTTTGTATCTTTCTAAACATTTTTCTAAACTCATAATTGTATAATCTTTTATATATACCTCAACTTTTGGATTTCCAATGATTTGATATAATAATATAATATGTCTATTTAATGATTTCGGTATTTCAGGTATATCTTTAAAATCTTCTTTAAAATCGGTTGATTCATCGCTCTCGAAAAAAGGCTCCATTGTCGAATCATAATCATTTTTAGATATCTTTGCATCTTTTAATAATTCTTTTACTGAATTGATTTGTTTACGTTTTTCAGCAATATGTTTATCCATTTAAAAATAAATATTACTTATATTTTTAAATGATAATTTTATTATCATAGCATTTCATAATCCAATCGTCTCCAGGTCTATCTAAATCATAATATTCATACATACGTTGTTTATCTACAATCCTTTCATTACTATAAGCATGAAATCTATATATATAATGTAATAAATCTTCTAATTTCTCAACATGGGTATGTTTAATACATAACTGCTTACAAATATCAATTACAGATATCTTAGTTTTATAAGTCGTAGGAGTTTCTATTAACCATTTAATAAATGTTTTCATAATATCATATTTTTCTTTCGGTAATATATTTTTATGATGAGTATAACACATGCCATAATTTAAAATATATGATTTATTTTTACATCTCTTACCATTTTTAGTAATACATTTACATCTATCTTTTTTAATTATATCAGTTAAATTATCAATAGTAATATTAAAATTCATCTCACGACATAATGGACAATTAATAAAACCATTCATATTATTTGAATAAACACATTTATAATAACAATCTTTATGAAATGTATGATTACATGATAAAATATATTTATCTTTTTCATGAATAGTAGATAAACATATACTACATTCAGTATTCATCATAATACTAATATGAATTAAAAGAAATAATTTTAAGTAGATAATTCATGCTTTTTAATTAATGATTTTTCTTTTATAAAAAATGGTTCATATTGTTTTAACATATTAATATAATTTTCATCATGATTTCTTAGCCATAGTTTAATAATATTAAATTCTTTTTTAGGTGAAATAGATATTCCATTTAAATAATCATCATTATTTGTATCTTTTAAAATATCACTAATAACAACACAATTAGATATTAATTCCCATTGTTCTTTTAAAACATAATTTGGTATTTTAAATGATATACAAGATCCTTCTCTATTATCAGGATCTTCCCATGTAGGAAATATATTTTCTTTCATTATAAAAAACATACCATTTTGTAAGTGAATTTTTTGTATACTATCATTTAAAAATTTTAAATCATATAAATCTTTTATATCATATAAATTAGTATAACTATTATTTTTCCAATTATTATCATTAATACTATGATACCATAAACACCAATTGGTATTTATTTGATAATTATTCATTATCCTGATAAATTATTTAATAATATCTTTAAATATATATATTACTATTATTATAATGAATGAATTAAAAACTGGTGATATTATATTATTTGATTATGAAGGTCATTCTATTATATCAAGTTTATTAAAAAGATTTACAAAAAGTAATTTTACTCATGTGGGAATGATTTTAAAAGATCCTAAATTTATTCATCCATCACTAAAAGGATTATATGTATGGGAATCAGGTAAAGAAGATAACCCAGGTCCACAAGATAATAAAAAAATAGGTGTACAAATAACACCATTTCTAGAAATTTATGATAAATATAAAAATACAGGTAGTAAAATTTATATTCGTAAAATAAAAGATAATAATATTTTTACAGATGAAAATTTAAAAAAAATTCATGGTATTGTATATGATAAACCATATGATATAGTTCCATTAGATTGGATTGAGGGATATTTACAAAAAGATCTTAATCCTCAAAAAACAAATAGATTTTGGTGTAGTGCATTAATTGGTTATATTTATACGCAATTAGGAATATTAAATCCGGATACAGATTGGAGTATTTTAAGACCATGTGATTTTTCACAAGATTCTCAATTAAAATTTAAAATTTCATTATCAGAAAATATAGAAATATTATAATATTTCACAAAAGATAGTTGGTATATTTTCATATTTTTGTATTTTTTCTTTTAAATGTTCATTTTCATTTTTTAATTTATTATTTTCAGTTAATAAATTTTTATATGATAAGATTAAATTTTGTAAATTTTCTATTTGTTCAGGTAAATTATAAATAAAATTCTCAATATTTGTTGATAAATTTACAATAATATCTGTCATTTTTATATTTACCAAAACATAAAATTTATATATTTATCAAATTTATCTTAAATTATTATAAATAGAAGTAAAATAATTATCACACTCAATTTCACCAATAATTGATTCATTTTCAGTTTCAAAGAAATAATACCATTCTACTGGAATATAAACGACTAATCCTTTTGATAAATTTAATTTATAAGCATATTTTTTTATTTCATTATTTTCTTTATGAATAATATCATTTTTATGTTTTGGATTAAATATATAAATAACAGATTCACCTAATAATTGATAAATTAATGAAATATTATGTTTATTTTGTATTAAAGATGTATCATTTTTACCTTTTAATAAACTCATATAATAATTTTTATTACAATGCAATTGAGAATAAAATGGTTCATAAATAATATCAAAAACATTTTGTAGATTAAATTGTTTATATAAATCTTTATTTTTATAAATATTCATATTTTGTATTTCATTGTTACCAAAATATTTTAATGATATATATTTATTATTATGATTTATAATATGTCCTGGATTATCTTTTATTAAATTATCAAATGATAAATCTTTTAAAATATTATTTTTATTTCCTAGATTATGAATTAATAACGGATTTCTATTTTGTAGCTTCTGAAATATTTCTTCTTTATTAGGGGATTGTAATTGTTCTAATATTCCCATATGATTAAAATTATGTATTTCATAAATATGTTTACATGTTATAATAATAACAATAAATAATAATAAATAAAAAATCATAAACTATATAAAGATTTATTATTAATAATAAATTATATAAACGAAAATGTCTTTAACAGGAAGAGTATCACGATGGATGAATCGAAAGGGTTATGGATTTGTAACTGTTGTAACACCTGATTCAGAACACCATGGAAATGATTTATTTGTACATTTATCAGGTATTAATATGGATGATAATCAATATAAGTCTCTTTTTCCAGGTGAATATGTCAGTTTTGATGTATCAACTGGTGGGGATGGACGACATACATGTGTAAATTTAACCGGAGTATTTGGTGGACCATTACTTGTAGAAAATAGTGATTATAGATATAAGTTATATCCAAAGAATAGGGATAGACAATCAGTGGAAAATGTTAGTGATGTAGTTGATGATGTAGTTGATGATGTAGTTGATGAAACTCAATAAATTTGAT
>Ga0209223_10001080_pt1 | contig 30439 bp, 28 predicted proteins | sample COG_06_FD_184750 | JGI IMG/M metagenome (GOLD analysis project Ga0209223, IMG submission 184750) | Pelagic Microbial community sample from North Sea - COGITO 998_met_06 (SPAdes) (version 2) | ecosystem: Environmental > Aquatic > Marine > Neritic zone/Coastal water | place: Helgoland, sampling...
AAATATTTGTTGCAGGACACAATGGTATGGTTGGGTCTGCTCTAGTTCGTTTTTTGCAAAATGAAAATATAGAATTAATAACAAAAAATAGACAAGAACTTGATTTATTAGATCAAAGTAATGTTCAAAATTTTTTCAAAAATCATAAAATTGACCAAGTATATTTAGCAGCAGCAAAAGTTGGTGGAATTCATGCTAATAATGCATATCCTGCAGAATTTATTTATAAAAATTTAATGATTCAGACAAATGTTATTCACAGTGCTTTTTTAAATGGTGTAAAAAAATTATTATTTTTAGGCTCAAGTTGTATTTACCCAAAAAATGCCAACCAACCCATGAAAGAAGAAGAATTATTAACTGGAAGACTGGAGCCAACTAATGAACCTTATGCAATTGCTAAAATTGCAGGAATTAAAATGTGTGAAAGCTATAACCGTCAATATGGAGAAAGTCATTGTATTGATTATAGAAGTATTATGCCAACCAATCTTTATGGACCTGGTGATAATTATCATCCTGAAAATAGCCATGTGATCCCAGGATTAATTAATCGTTTTCATGAAGCAAAAAAAAAAAAATTACCTAGGGTAACAATTTGGGGGACCGGCAATCCCAAAAGAGAATTTCTTTACGTAGATGATATGGCATTAGCTTCAATTCACTTAATGAATTTGGATAAAGAATTATATCAAAAGTATACGTATTCAAGATGTAGTCATATAAATGTCGGCAGTGGAACAGATCTAACAATTAGAGATCTTTCAGAAACTATTAAGGAAGTTGTTTCCTATAAAGGTGAAATTAATTTTGATCACACAAAAGCTGATGGAATTCAGAGAAAATTTTTGGATTGTAAAAAAATAAAAAATATTGGTTTTAATCCTAAAACAAGCCTAAAGGATGGTCTGGTAAAAACTTATCAAGACTTCTTAAAAATTGATGAAAACTTTTAAAAAATTTTTGTATTTGTTAAGTTCGCATGAAAAAAAACTTGCATGTCTATTGTTTATAATGACTTTAATTATGGCATTGCTTGATATGATTGGTGTAGCCTCTATTTTGCCATTTATTGCAGTTCTAACCAATCCTGAAATTATACAAACAAATAATATATTAAATAATATGTTCGTATTTTCTAAAAGGATTGGAGTTGAAAATAATCAACATTTTTTGATTGTTTTAGGGTTTTTGGTATTTACACTATTGATTATATCATTAGCTTTTAAAGCTTGCACAACTTACGCGCAAATGCGTTTTGCGCAAATGCGTGAATACAGTATTGGTAAGCGTCTAGTTGAGGGCTACCTCCATCAGTCTTATAGCTGGTTTTTAAATCGTCATAGTGCTGATTTTGGAAAGATCATTTTGTCAGAGGTAAATAAAGTAATTTTCAATGGCCTATATCCTCTAATGGATATGATAGCTAAAGGTTTGATTGCAATTGCACTTATAAGTTTATTGTTTATAGCAGATCCAAAACTTGCAAGCTTAGTTGGTGCTTTTCTTGGTGTAGCATACGGACTTACTTACAAACTTATGCGTAAATATCTCATCCGAATTGGTAAGGAAACTCTGAAAAGTAATAAATCAAGATTTATTGCCATTAGTGAAGCTTTTGGTGCAATAAAGGAGGTTAAAGTAAGTGGATTAGAACAAATATTTGTTAAGCGTTTTTCTGATCCAGCTAAAATTTTTGCTCGAAATCAAACTTCAGCAGCTGTTATAAGAGAATTACCTCGTTATATTCTTGAGGCCATTGCTTTTGGTGGAATAATGCTTGTTTTACTTTATATGATGATAAAAGTTGGCAGTTTAAATAATGTTTTGCCATTAATAAGCCTCTATGTTTTTGCTGGATATCGTTTGTTGCCAGCAGTACAAATAATTTATAGTTCTTTTACAGCGATTAGTTTTGTTGGTCCTTCTCTTGATAAGTTGTATGACGACATTAAATTTCTTGATTCAATTAAGCTTAATCATGACAATGATTTAGTGCTTTTAAACAAATCAATAAATTTAAAGAATATAAGTTACAATTATCCAAACTCTTCAAGGACAGCTTTAAAAAATATTAATATTAGTATACCTGCTAATTCTACTGTAGGACTTATAGGGACTACTGGTAGTGGTAAAACAACAGCAGTTGACATAATTCTTGGTTTACTCAAACCTCAAAAAGGCACATTAGAAGTTGATGGAAAAGTTATATTAGAAAATAACTATAAAACATGGCAGCGTTCAATTGGTTATGTGCCTCAAAATATTTACTTAGCTGATGATACGATTTCAGCAAATATTGCTTTTGGTGTTAATCCTGAGAATATTAAGGAAGATCTTGTTGAAAAAGCTTCTAAAATTGCAAATCTTCATGATTTTATAATTGATGAATTGCCCGATCAATATCAAACCACAATAGGGGAGCGTGGTGTAAGATTGTCAGGAGGGCAACGTCAAAGAATAGGAATTGCTAGAGCATTGTATTATAATCCAAGTATATTAATTCTTGATGAAGCAACTAATGCATTAGATAATTTTACTGAAAAAGCAGTAATGGATGCGGTCAATAATATTGGAAACAATAAAACTATTATTATAATTGCCCATCGTTTGAGTACAGTGAAAAAGTGTGATAATATTTTTATGTTAAAAAAAGGTGAAATAGAAATCCAAGGATCATTTGAAGAATTAACCAAAGTTAATGAAAATTTAAAAATGACTGATAGTATCAACTAGATAATGAAAAAAAATTGCTCTTTATTAATTACAGGTGGTACCGGTTCATTTGGAAAAAGTTTTGTTCCACTTACTCTTAAAAAATATAACCCTAGACGCCTAGTAATTTTTTCACGTGATGAGATGAAACAATGGGAAATGGCAAAACAATTTAAAGATGATCCGCGAGTTCGTTTTTTTATTGGAGATGTACGTGATAAAAATCGGCTGCATAGAGCTTTACATAATGTAGAATATGTTGTTCATGCAGCAGCAACCAAGATAGTTACAACAGCAGAATATAATCCGTTTGAATGTATTAAAACAAATGTTAATGGTGCAATGAATATAATTGATGCTTGTATTGATCAAAAAGTTAAACGTGTTGTGGCACTTTCAACAGATAAAGCGAGTGGTCCAATTAATCTCTATGGAGCTTCAAAGTTAGCATCTGACAAATTATTTTTAGCTAGTAATTCATCTTATGTGGGGGAAGCAAAAACAAGCTTTTCTGTAGTAAGATATGGGAATGTATTGGGTTCACGTGGATCTGTAATTCCTTTTTTTATGTCACTTAAAGATCAAAAAAAAATACCCATAACTGATAAAAGAATGACACGTTTTATGATATCACTTGAGAGTGGGGTAGATATAGTGTGGCATGCATTTAAGGATATGAAGGGAGGTGAAATCTATGTGAAAAAAATTCCTTCAATGAAAGTTACAGACATAGCAAGAGCAATTGCCCCTAATTCAAAATTTGAAATTATAGGCATTCGCCCGGGCGAAAAAATACATGAACAGATGATAGGTGAAGAAGACAGTTATACAACGTTTGAATATCCAGAATATTACAAAATTTTACCTCAAATTAATGAATGGGCAAAAGATCGAAATCGTATTAAAAATGGAAAGAAAGTTAAAGAGGGTTTTATTTACAATAGCAATAATAATTCAAATTGGATGACTATACCTCAGCTTAAGACTTGGGTTAAAAAAAATAAAAATTACATAAACAAAATTTAATCTATGATTCCATATGGTCGTCAAGAAATTACAAATGACGATATTGCTGAAGTTGAAAAAGTTTTAAGATCAGATTTTTTAACTCAAGGTCCAGTGATCACAAAGTTTGAAAAATCAGTGGCAAATTATTGTGGATCTTCGCACGCAATCGCCGTTAATAGTGCAACTAGTGCATTACATATTGCCTGCCTTGCATTGAACCTAGGTCCTGGAGACTGGTTATGGACTTCACCTAATACTTTTGTAGCGAGTGCTAATTGTGGTCTTTATTGTGGAGCAAATATTGACTTTGTTGACATAGACCCTGAGACTTATAACATAAGCACATCCGCATTATCTGATAAGTTAATAAAAGCGGAGAAATTGGGAAAATTACCAAAAATAGTTATACCCGTTCATTTTGGGGGACATCCATGCGATATGTCAAAAATATTTGAACTCTCTAAAAAATATGGGTTTAAAATTATAGAAGATGCCTCACATGCCATTGGAGCATCCTATGAAAATATTAAAGTTGGTTCATGTCAGCATAGTGATATTACAATTTTTAGTTTTCATCCTGTAAAAATTATTACAACAGGAGAGGGCGGTATGGCACTTACAAATAATGAGATTTTATCAAATAGTATGAGACGTCTTAGCACTCATGGCATCACAAGAGATAAAAAATTGATGCGAGAAAGACCAAACGATGAAATTTGGAATTACCAACAAATTGAACTTGGGTTTAATTATAGAATAACAGATTTTCAAGCAGCATTAGGTTTAAGTCAGCTTAATCGTTTAGATAAATACGTTAAAAGTAGACACGAAATTGTGAAGTTATATAATAGTAAATTTAAAAACTTAAATATTCAACTTCCATCTCAATCTACAAAAATTTATTCAAGTTATCATTTGTATCCAATACGAATTAAAAATAGCCCAACAACTACAACACAAAAACAAATTTACGACGCACTATGGAAAAAAGACATTGCTGCAAATTTACTTTATGTTCCTTTGCACAGACATCCTTACTATGAAAATTTAGGTTTTAAATCAGGTGATTTTCCAGAGTCAGAACAATTCCATAGAGAAGTTATTTGTCTTCCTATTTTCCCTAAGCTCACAAAAGATCAACAAATGATTATTGTTGAGTCTTTGATTTCGATTTTAAATAAATAATAAGGAGTTTTATTAAAAATAATTAAATTCAATTCGAATTTAACAGATATTTATATTTTAAGTAATTAAGATGATAATTGAATTCAAATTAGTATTTTTTGTAGCGGTATTGACAGATATTTGAGAGTTTTTATATATCACATTATTTTGAAAACATATAATTTGATTCTTTAATACCCGTAAAGTGTTTAATTAAATCAAAGTCCCATTCATCATTTTTATCCAGATAGTGCAGTTTCATGATTAGAAGCAATCTTCTACAAAGTTCAATTTGAGTGTAGACTTTGATTTCCTCAAGATCAAAATGATTTTTAATTAAATTGTGAAATTCATCTTTTTTGATATTTTTTTTAATAAAGCATTTTCTCGCAACTTTGAATAAACCAAAAGATGTAGCAAGAACATGCCGCACATTTACAATGCTTTCTAGGTCAATTATTGATATTAACTTTCCATCCTTGAATAAAAGATTATGTGGATGGATATCAAAGTGCGCATACTCCTTAGAATTATTTAGCAAATTTTTAATTTGGTTTTCATATTTGATTAAAATTTTCTCAATAATAGAAACACAATTACTTGCCAGATAATCAAAATGTGAAGGTATTAAAATTTTATTAATAGTTATTTTAATTTTACTCAAAGTTTGAGATGGAGTCCAGTTTAAGTAAGGTGCTGAGGGATTTTTATCTTTAAAATTAAAATGAAAATCTTGAAATTTTTTTAAGATAAGAATAACTTGGATTAACTCACTTTGAGTGCCTGAAAAAAAACTATCAGATATAAAATCTTGAATATAAAAATATATCTTATTTTTTTTAGTACCCCTTTCGACAATTTCTTTATCTTCAATAGAATTGATAAAACTTGAACAAGGAATATCAACATCTTTTAATTGTTTTGCTATTTTTGGAAAGTTTTTTATATATTCTTTATTTTTGATATTTTGAATTACTTTAAAGTATTTATCACCAATTTTATAATTTTGAGAATTAATATTTTTATCTCCAATCCTAAAGTATTCAACATTAAGATTTATACCTATGTAGTTTTCTTTAATTAATGACTTAAGTTTATATGTTTCAACTTTGCCTATGGGGTATAATTCAATAGTATCTTTAAAGTGATTATCCTTTAAAAAGAAATCCATTATATAATTCCTTTTGTTGAACCTCCATCAACACATATAGATACTCCATTTAAATAACTGGCATTTTCACTTGCTAAAAAAACAGCACTTTGTGCAAATTCTTCAGGAGTAGCGATCCTTTTGATTGGTAATCCTGAAGATATTTTTTTTAAAGACTCCTCATATGAGATGCCTTCATCTTTTGCTTTTTTATTTACAAAAAAGTTTGTACGATCAGATAAAACTGCTGATGGTAGTAGATTGTTAACTGTTATACCTAAACCCGCATAATTTGTGGCAATTGACTTTGAAAAACCCAAAACAGCTGGCCTTAATGTATTTGACAAGAACATATTAGGAAGAGATTCTTTTGCTGAAACTGACAGAATATTAATTATACGTCCCCACTTTTTATTTTTCATATTAGGTAAACAAAGTTTTGTAAGTGTAAATACGGACATTAAATTTACCTTTAAAGCCTCACTTGTTTGATCATCAGTTATATCTTCAAAGTTCCCAGGAGCAGGACCACCTTGATTATTGATTAGAATATCTATATTTCCAAATTCAGATATGGTTCTATCATAAACATTTTGAATATCATTTTCATTTGCTAAATCACATATAGTTGCAATTACGTTTCCTAATTTTGATAGTTCTTTTTTTGCCTGCTCTAATTTTTCTTTATTTCTTCCTAAAATTGAAACATTTACTCCTTCTTTTAATAATTCTATTGCAATCCCTTTTCCGATTCCACCACTAGAAGCACAAACTAATGCATTTTTACCTGCTATATTTAAATTCATAAATTTTTCATATTTAATTATTGTAGTTCCACCAGCCAACTATCCATAGATTTATGTTGGGATGTTTTTTTAGAATTTATTAATTCATTAAAATAGCCAGATAAAATATTCGCATGTTGATTAATTATTGGCACTATGTAATCTCTAATTTCTTGAAGGTATTTTGATCTAATTTCATCATCTGGATTAAGGCACAACGAATAAATATTATCTAACTTATCAAAAACTTTTAACATTTGAGTGTATTTGTCTGTTTTTTGAAGTTTGTAATAGTATTGTTTAATATAACCTGGATCGTTTTCTTTAGATCTATTCACTGTTAAAGTTATAATAGAATTATAAACCCATTGAGAATATTCAGAACGAAGTGTTTCCAAAGGAATAATGTTTTTTTCTAAAGCATTATGAATAAGAGCAAGTATGATAAGATCAAAGTTTTTTTCTTTAATTAAGTCGAGCCACATCAAAGATAGTTTAGCAACTCTAATTGGGTGATTTACATAATATTTATTGATAGGGTTTTCACCATAAGTTTGTGCTAAGGCAAATTTTAATGTATTTAAGATTTTTGAAATTTCACTTTTAGAAAAATTAAACTCAGATATCATCTTTTTTAATTCATCAACTTCTTGGTCTATATTTCCAATTAAAAGACTTTTAATCTTTAAAACTCTATCATTTTCAATTGTAGTAAATTTCATATTTTACCTAATTCTTTATTTTAAGTTTTCAAATAAAAGTTTTATATTTCATTATATTATCACAAGAAATATTGCAATTACTATAACTAGATATAAATATAAAAGAATGTATTCAAATAAATATACAGAATTTTTCGGTAATGACTAAGCTTGCACTAGGAACTGCTCAATTTGGTCAAGAATATGGTATTTCAAATTTTTCAGGTCCAATAAAAAGATCAGAGGTTTTGGAAATACTCAAATCTGCTCAAGAACAAAAAATAGATTTAATAGATACTGCAATTACTTATGGTGAAAGTGAAAATATTTTGGGAGATATAGGTGTTTCAAATTTTAATGTTGTGACCAAATTACCTTCCTGCCCTACAAATTCTGCAGATTTAGTATCTTGGGTTAAAAATCATGTTAAAGCCTCACTTAAACGACTGGGTTTAAAATCGATTTATGGTTTACTTCTTCATCGATCAGAAAATTTAATTGGAACTTCTGGCATAAAAATAAAAGACGCCTTGTACCATTTAAAATCTGAGGGACTTGTTAAAAAAATTGGTGTCTCAATATATAATCCTGAAGAATTAGAAGGTATAATAAAAAAAATTAAAATTGATCTTGTTCAAGCACCTTTGAATTTAATTGACCAGCGCTTGCAAACTAGTGGCTGGTTATCAAGACTTCATAATGAGGGAATTGAAATACATTCGAGATCTTCGTTCCTACAGGGCTTGTTGTTACTATCAAGAAAACAAATCCCTAATAAGTTTGAACGCTGGAATAATATTTGGGACCAATGGGAAAACGAAAAAAATAAAAGTGGGAAATCCGCATTAGAACTTTGTTTAGCTTATCCGTTTTCATTTCCAGAAGTAGATAAAGTTATTGTAGGCGTCAATAATATAAAACATTTAAACGCAATTATACTTGCTTCTAAAAATACTTTTGAATTTAATGAGTGTTCGTTTATGAAATCAGATGACCAATTATTAATTAATCCACTATACTGGGAAAATTTATGAAAATAATTGCACTTGTTCAGGCTAGAATGAACTCACAAAGATTACCAAAAAAAGTTTTACTCCCTTTAGAAGATAAAACTGTACTAGGTCATATTGTACATCGACTTTTTTACTGTAAATCTTTAGATGAAATTGTAGTAGCTACCTCTACAGAAATTTCAGATAAGGAAATTGTAAATTGGTGCAAAATAAATAAAGTTAAATTTTTTTGTGGAAGTTTAAATGACGTTCTAGATAGGTACTATAAAGCTTCATGTTATTATAAAGCTGATGCTATAGTACGTATAACAGCAGATTGTCCTGTAATTGACCCTAAAATTGTAGATGAGGTTATCGCTGGTTATGTTAATGGAAATTATGATGGTTATAGTTTATCCGGAGATTTTCCTGATGGATTAGACTGTCAAGTATTTAGTCACTCAGCAATCGAAAAATCATGGAGAGAGGCAAAATTGCTATCTGATAGAGAACATGTTGGTGCTTATATAGAAAAAACACGCCGTGAACTTTTTGTTTTAGGGGGACTTTTTAAATTTAAAGAACTTAGCCATCATAGATGGACACTTGATGAACCTAGAGATTATGATTTTCTTAAACAAATTTTTTTAAAACTTTATAAAAAAGATTATTTATTTTATACTGAAGATATACTTGCCTTATTGAAAAAAGAACCTAAACTTATGGATATAAATTATGGAATTAGTCGTAACGCTGGTTATTTAAAATCAATAAGTGAGGATTAAAAAATGACACTATATAATTTATCAGAGCTCAAAAAAAGTTCAGGAGTAAAATTATATAATCATGCAAAATCATTAATTCCAGGAGGTACTCAGCTGCTTTCTAAACGTCCTGAAATGTTTGCACCTGATGTTTGGCCGTCTTATTATTCAAAGGCAAAAGGTTGTGAAATTTGGGATCTAGATGGAAGAAAATTTATTGATATGTCAATTATGTCAGTAGGAGCTTGTATTCTTGGTTATGCCGATGATGAAGTTGATGATGCAGTAATAAAATCAGTCAAAGATGGTGTTAGTAGTTCTTTAAATTGTATTGAAGAAATTAAATTGGCAGACATACTAATAGAGATGCACCCTTGGTTTCAAATGGTGCGTTATGCTCGAAGTGGAGGAGAAGCAATGAGTATTGCAGTTAGAATCGCAAGGGCCTACACCAAAAGAGATACTGTTTTTTTTAGTGGATATCACGGTTGGAACGATTGGTATCTTTCTTCAAATTTAAGCGATAATCGTAATCTTGATGGCCAATTAATGCCAGGATTACAGCCAAATGGTGTACCACGAGGCTTAACAGGAACAGCAATTCCATTTGAAAATAATTCTATCGACTCTTTAAAAAATAAAATTAAAGGTAAAGAAAAAGAGATTGCAGCAATTGTTATAGAACCTGCTAGAGGAGAAGAAGCTCCGATTGGTTATTTAAAGGAACTCAAAGAAGTCGCAAATGATTTGGGAGCAGTATTAATTTTTGATGAAATTACTAGTGGATTCCGTATGTGTGCGGGGGGAATTCATCGTAAATATAAAATTTATCCTGATCTCGCAGTTTTTGCAAAATCTATTTCAAATGGATATGCTATGTCAGCTATTTTAGGCAATGAAAAAGTGATGCAAGCGGCACAAACTACTTTTATCTCTAGCACTAACTGGACTGATCGAATAGGTCCAACAGCTGCATTAGCTACAATAAAAAAATATATAGATAGAAATGTAGAAGTCCATTTGATTGAAATTGGTAAAAATGTTAAAAAAATTTGGCAATCTGTAGCAGATTTTTATGATATTAAAATTAAATTATCGGGCTTACCTACACTCGCATCATTCAGCTTTGAGTCAGACAATGCTGATAAAATGAATACTTGTTTTTCTATAGAAATGTTAAAAAGAGGATTTTTAGGATTTAGGCAGTTTAAACCTTCATATGCGCATACTAATGAAATTATTGAAAAATATCGAACTGCAGTAATGGAAAGTTTTAAAATAATTAAAAATGACCCAAATTTTTTAATGCTTGATACCTCTTTACAGCATTCAGGTTTTAACAGAATAACAAAAGAATAATATTTAAAATGATAAAAGCTTTGTCATAAATAATTTGAAATAAAAAAAATATAATGAAACTTAAAGAAAATTACGCAATGAATCATAGTAAAATTAATGAAAAATCATTATTTTTAAATAAAAGACTTTTTAATACTTATAATAGAATAGTTTTAAAAAAATTAAATAAAAGTTTATCAGGAGTTAATGTTGATTTGGGAAGTGGTGACGGAGGTTTCGGTAATTATTTAAAATCAATAAATATTGAATCATATTCATATGATTACCCCAGTTATAATATTGAAAAGGATTCATTAAAACAAAAAGATGGAAGTGTAGACTTCATTACTATGAATGCAGTGATAGAGCATATAAATAATACAGATAATATTTTCAACGAAATTGGAAGGGTTTTAAAAAATACTGGATTGATTTTTGTTAGAACACCAAATTTTCGAATGGATTATAGAAATTTTTATAATGACCCAACACACGTAAAACCGTACACTCCAATTAGATTAAAAAATACATTTAAAATGTATGATCTGGAAACAATCTTTTTAGAACCGGGACTTGTCGAAAAAAGTTGGTTTTGGTGGCAGCTTCCAGATAAAATTAAATGGCTTGCAGCTTCTTTATTAAATGGTGGAACTAAATCTATAATCGGTATAGCAATCAAAAAATGAAAATTCATTTTAATAAATGATAAAAAATTATAAAATAATTAGAAAAAATAAAATAAAGATAAAATAATTTAATGAGAAAATTTATTGCAGAAGTATCAAGTAATCATTCTCAAAATATTAATAGAGCAATTGAATTTATAAATATTGCTTCAGAAATTGGTTGTTATGCAGTTAAATTTCAATTATTTAAAATAGATAAGTTGTTCGCTCCAGAAATTTTAGCAAAATCTAAAGAACACAGAAATAGAAAACAGTGGGAACTCCCAATTGATTTTTTGCCAATATTGTCAAAAAAATGTAAAGAAAAAAAAATTCTATTTAGCTGTACGCCATTTTATCTTGAAGCTGTAAAAGAATTAGAGCCTTATGTGGACTTTTATAAAATAGCTTCTTATGAATTACTTTGGGATGACTTACTTATTGCCTGTGCACTTACAAAAAAGCCCGTGATCATTTCGACTGGAATGGCTAATTTAGAAGAAATAAAAAATGCAGTTGAAGTGTTACTTAAATATAATTGTAAACCGAAAATTCTTCATTGTATATCTTCGTATCCAGCACCTTTTAATCAGGCAAATTTATCGGCAATAGAAACTATACGAAAAGCAACTGGATGTGAGGTAGGTTGGTCAGATCACACAGCTGATCCAGGAGTTATTCATAGAGCAATACACAAATGGGAAGCGAAAGTAATTGAATTTCATTTGGACTTAGAGGGAAAAGGAGAGGAATTCAGTGCAGGACATTGCTGGCTTCCAGAAAATATTAGAAAAGTTATTGAACAAGCCAAACATGCTGAGTCAGCTGATGGAGATGGTATAAAAGAACCTATGATAAGTGAGTTATCTGATCGAAAATGGCGCACTGATCCTTCTGATGGATTACGACCATTTAAATCAATACGAAAGACATTTTCTACTTAAGTAATTTATAGAATGCAAAAAGCTTTACTAGTTTGTTATGTGAGCTCAAAAACAGGTATTGGACATCTATCAAGATTGTTGGCATTAGCACAGAATTTAAAAAAAGATAAAAAGATTGTTCCAGAATTTTTAATATTAGGTGATATAATTAAACTTGATAGTCTTAAAGAATTTCAAATACATAACTTTTCATTTAACAGTGATTTCAATTTAATTATTCAAAATATTTTGGAGACAAAAAATTTTGATGTAATAATATTTGACATCTATCCAAGTCATAAAATCAATAATCTTTGTGAGTTATTTAAAAAAATTAAGCAACACAATATTTCAATTATTAGTATCGACTCTCTTATTGAACATTGTGATTTATTAGATTTAATTTGGATACCATCATTTAATTTTGATTGCTCAAAATATACACACTGTAAAAGTTTATTAAAATCAGGATGGGATACATATCTTATCCAAAAACATCTAAAAACAAAAGAATGGATACCTGGCTCTAAAGTATTAATTTTAACTGGTGGCAGTGATGTTTTAAATTTAGGAAAAACACTCCCAACGGAATTAGATACTGTATTACAGGATAATTTAGAGCTTAATTGGGTTAAGGGACCTTTGTCAAAAGAACCTCTGCTTCCAAAAAAACCTAGATTGAATTGGACTATTCATGATGCACCCCAACGCCTTGATGAGCTAATAACTCAAAGCAATTATGTTATATCGGTATTTGGTATATCTTTTTTTGAGGTATTGCAGTATGGAGTACCCGCTGTAGTATTTTCACCATATAATAATAAAGACGAAAATGATCTTAAAGCCTTATCTAAAGAAAATGTTGCCAAGGTGGTAAACAATTCCAAATTAGCTGTTGAGGCTCTTTTCAAACTTATTAATGATGATGAAATTGCAAGCATATATTCAATAAATGCTTTAAAAAAAATGTCTGTAAATGGAGTTAAAAACCTATCTACTCAAATTTACTCTTTAATTAAAATATAATGAAAACTGTAATTTATTAAAAAGACGATTATGTTATTTAAATTAATTTCAATAAACTTTTAAAAATATTATGAAAAAAAAATTTATATATCTATTTTTCCATTTAAATTTATTTTTTTCTGCACTACCAAAAAATAAGAGAAAAGAAGTAATAAATAAATGTTATTGGCCTTTATTAAATTTGATTGATAAATCAGATTTTAAAATTGGAATAGAAATAACAGGTTGGACTTTAAATGAAATTAATAAATTAGATAATAATTGGATAATTTTATTTAAAAAACTTCTAAAACAAAATAAAGCCTACTTGATTGGCTCTTCTTATACACAAGCAATTTTTCCATTAATTCCAGACAAGGTAAATCATTTTAATATTAAATATGGTAAAGAAATTTATAAAAAAATACTAAATGAAATTCCAAAAATAGCTTACGTGAATGAGCAATGTTATTCAAAATCAGTTTTAGATCTTTATAAAAGTCAGAAATATCAAACATTAATAATGGATTGGGATTGTATAAAAGGTAACAAAAATATAAGTCAAAAATTTAAATATTATCCTCAGGAATTACAGGGAAATAAAAGTACGATGAATGTAATTTGGAATTCATCAACTAATTTTCAAAATTTTCAGAAAACAATTCACTCTAGATTAAGTTTTTCTGAGTACTTAGAAATTTTTGATAAAGTTAATTCATTTCAAGAAGGAATTGTAAATGTTTATGGAAGTGATGCAGAAATATTTGATTTTAGATTAAAAAGATTTGAAAATGAGGGAAAAATTTTAAGTACAAATTTAAATGAATGGCAAAAAATAAATGATATTCTTCATGAATTAAACAAAAAATTTACTTTTTTAAATCTTAAACAGTTAAATAAAATTAACTTTAAATCAAAATTTAGTAAACAACTAATAGATATAACTTCATTTAGAAACAATCTGCCAACAAAAAAACAAAAAAAATATAATGCTTTGAGATGGTATGTTGGAGGCAAAGATAATTACACAATTAATACATTGTGTTGGAGAATATATTTAAATAGCAAAAAAAGCATAAGTGTTTTTAAGAAACTTTGTTATTATTGGAGTAGTGATTTTAGAACTCATATTGAGAAAAATCGTTGGAGTAATTTTTTACCTCAAATTAAAAGAGATGCAAAAAATTTGATTAAAAAAAATATATTTAAAGAAATTTTAAAAAGTAAGATTGTAAAACTAAATCTAAATAAAATTCATTATGTTCTAGACTATGACAAAAATTTTATAAATTATAATGATGGAAAATATTTTTTTAAGTTAGATAAGGAGAGAGGATTTACCTTAAATTCTTTTGGAATTATTAAAGATAAAATATATCAACCTTATTTAACAAAATTTTTTCAAGGGCAATTTTATAATGAAAAAATAAATGCAGATTTTTATAGTGGGCATAATGTTTTAGAAAATTCAGATTTAAAATTTTCTGATCTTGATAAAAGAGGAGATATAAAAGTTAGTAAGTTTAATAACTTTATAATCTTTTATAACAAATTTTATGTTAAAAATATGGTTAAAATTTATAAAAAGTGGTATTTTGACACTATAGATAAGACATTGTATTTGCATAATAAAATAAAATTGTATGATATTGATTTTTTATCAATCAGATCAAATTATTTTAATATTAATAGTAAAATTTTTGATTATAAAAATTTAAGTATTTTTACTAAAAATGGAGGCCCAAATAGAGAAACTTTTAATGTGATGGAAAGTGAAGATTTTTTTCACGATGAGCCATTGTCATCTAAATTTACTGCTCAAAATTGTTTTGGAAACACAGATGGAATTATTAATCTTGGTGATAGAGAAAATCAAATAAATTTTAAAATATTTCATGAAATAGGTACTGCTGCGCCTATGTTTAACTTTTTAAAATATAGCAAAGATAATTATTTTTTAAGATTTCTAACATCATTTAAAGAAAATAATGATGTGAAAAGTGAATTTAATAATAAAATTTTTGAAAGTTTAATATCTATAAAAATTATTAAGTGATTACGCAATAATGATTATATTTAAATCTTGTTGTGCCATAATTAAATGTGTAGTGAATAAAAGTAATTAAATGAAAATATTAGTCACAGGTTCAGCAGGATTTATTGGATCAGCACTTTCCATTAAATTATTAGAAAAAGGTTATAAAGTTGTAGGGATTGATAATCATAACGACTATTATAGTGTGAGCCTTAAAGATGCAAGATTGAAAAGACATTTAAATCATCCAAATTATACACATATTAAAATAAGTATTGAAAATAGAAAAGAAGTAGAAAAAATATTTAAAGATGAAAAATTTGATGTTGTGATAAATCTAGCAGCTCAAGCAGGAGTTAGATATTCAATTCAAAATCCTTTTACATATATTGACTCTAATATATTGGGTTTCACAAATATACTCGAAGGTTGTAGGCACAATAAAGTAAAACATTTAATTTATGCATCATCTAGCTCGGTATACGGGCTAAACACTAGTAAACCTTTTTCAATTCATGAACCAACAAATCATCCAATAAGTTTATATGCGGCCACAAAAAAATCTAATGAACTTTTTGCGCATACGTATAGTTATCTTTATCAATTACCTACAACAGGGCTTAGATTTTTTACAGTTTACGGACCTTATGACAGACCTGACATGGCTTTGCAAAAATTTACTCAAGCAATTATAAATGACAAACCAATAGATATATTCAATAATGGAAATCATTTGAGAGATTTTACTTATATTGATGACATAGTTGAAGGAACTATTAAAGTAATAGGAGAAACAGCATATGCAAATGATGCATGGAATAGTAATAATCCTGATCCTGCAACCTCTAAAGCTCCCTATAGAATCTACAACATAGGTAATAATAAACCTGTAAATTTAATGAATTACATCGAAACATTGGAAACTTCAATTGGTAAAAAAGCAAAAAAAAATTTTTTACCTATTCAGCCAGGAGATGTCCTTGATACTTTCGCTGAAATTGACTCATTTGTAAAACATTTCGAATACAAGCCAAAAACAAGTATTAAACAGGGTATAGAAAATTTTGTAAATTGGTATAGAGATTATTATAAGATATAAGTTTTGTATAATTTTGAATTTTTAATAGATTTACACAAAAATTGTTATAATTATGAAAAAAACTAAATGTTGCAAAAATTTAGAAGTAATTTAACTAAAATATATAATGTCAAATAAAATATTTAAGAAACCTTTTTTAATTGCTGAAGTTGGAATTAATCACAATGGATCAGTTAAAACTGCAAAAAAAATTATTGATCTTGCAAAAAAATATAATTTTGATGCAGTTAAGTTTCAGAAAAGAAATCCAGATATTTCTGTTCCTGAGGATCAAAAACAGGTAATGAGAGAAAGTCCTTGGGGTTATATATCTTATTTAGAATATAAAAAAAAAATAGAGTTTGGATTGTCAGAATATAAGATAATAGATAAGTATTGTAAAAAAAAAAATATAAAATGGTTTGCTTCTCCTTGGGACATAGATAGTGTGAGTTTTCTTAAACAATTTAAATGTCAATTTAATAAAATAGCTTCAGCTATGCTGACAAATATTAAGTTACTTGAAGAAGTTGCTAAAGAGAGAAAACTTACGTTTATTTCGGTTGGCATGTCAAAAGAAAAAGATATTGATAAAGCAATTAAAATTTTTAAAAAATATAAATGTAAGTTTAATTTGATGTACACCGTCTCATCTTATCCAGCAAACGACGAGGATTTAAATTTACTTTCAATAAAATATCTTAGAAAAAAATATAAGTGTGAAATAGGTTATAGTGGACATGAAAGAACTGTCTCACCAAGTATAATGGCATATTTGTTGGGAGCAAATGTTATAGAAAGACATATTACACTAGATAGGACTATGTGGGGAACCGATCAAGCTGCATCACTATCAGAAGATGGGATAAGAAATCTCTCTGAAATTTTAAGAAAAGTACCCTCTATAATGGGAAAGGAAGTTTTTTCAAAAAAGAAAAATGAAATGGATTTATTGAAAAAATTTAAATACTGGATTTAATTATAAATTTTTTTAAGGTTCTTTTCTAATTTATTTTTGTATGAGCTAAGTCCAATTTTATCTATCTTAGAATTTTTTGCTTTATAGCTAATAACAAAACCGACCCGGTTCTTATTTGATTTGTTCTTTTTACTACCATGAATAACTTCTGGATGATGAATTATGCAATCACCTGGCTTTAAATTTGGGTAATTGATTTTGAAAGAAAGTTTAGAAATTATTCTTTTAGGTATTTTTTGAGAAGATCCTTTTGCAAAAGAGGCTTCATGTTTAATTGTACCAAGTTTGTGAGACCCTTCTAAATAGCATATACCCCCATTATTTATATTAGCTTCGGAACATGCAATCCATACATTTAGAGCTTTAGCAGATATTATGTTCCAATAATAATTGTCTTGATGATAAGGGCTTGGCATTCCTGTTTTTTTTGGTTTAAGAAAAAACTCTATATTTCGTACAACAGGGATATCATTTAAAATTATTTTAGCTAAAGATTTCAATTTTTTTTTTTTTGATAAATTAAATATGAGGCCTTTCGTATGAAATTGATGAATGTTATGAATTGTATTAAATTTACCATCTCTAGTTTTGTGGAAAAATTGATTATTTTTTTTTTCAGCTTTTATTTTTACAATTTCTAACTCTTTCATCAAATTAGAGATTTCTTGCTTAGAAAATATATTTCTTATTATTGTAAAACCTTTTTTATTGTATTGACTCTTGTGATGTATTAAAAAATTCATATTTTAAAATAATTACTAATATAATAAATGAAAATTGCAATAATTATACCTGCAAGGAGAGGGTCTAAAACAATAATAAACAAAAACTTGAAATTATTGAATAAAATTCCATTAGCCGAACATACCTTCAAATCTTTAAAGTCACTAAAAGTTCCAAAATTTGTTCTAACTAATGATAATAGAATTAAAAAACTTGCAAAAAAATATGATATTATAACTGATTATATTAGACCTGAATTTATATCCACCAACAAAACATCTCTCATTGAAACTTTACAACATTTTATTTTATGGACTGAAAAAAATAAAATGAAGTTTGATGTTTTTATGATATTACAAGTGACTTCCCCTTTAAGAAAAACTACCGATGTAGTTAATGCAATTAAATTATATAAAAAAAAAAAATTTAAAAGTTTATTTAGTATTTCTGAGTCCCAAGAACACCCTTATGAAAGTATTAGTATTTTGAAAAATGGAAAATGGAAATATAATTTACCAAAAGCAAAAAATTTTTATAGGAGGCAAGATTTTGATATAAATTCGCACTTTATAAATGGTGCTATATATATGATAGATGTAAAGTATCTTAAAAATAAAAATAATTTGATTTCTAAAAAACATGGTATTTTTAAAATGAAAAAAATAAATTCAATAGATATAGATGATGAAGAAGATTTAATTATGGCTAGTAAATTAATATGAAAATCAAAATAAACTGGAGTGGTAAAGCTCACAATTACAATAAAAAAGAAAAAAAATATTTATTGAACGTCTTAGACTCAGACACATTTACTCAAGGTAAAGAAAAAGAAAATTTTGAAAGAGAATTAAGAAAATATTTAAAAAGGGAAAACGTTTTTTGTACAAGTTCAGCAGCATCATCTTTAGAATTAATTGCAGCTTTGCTAGAAATTAAAAAAGGAGATGAAATTATTGTACCGGCACATACATATTGCGCCTCAGCAATTCCTTTTGCAAGAAACGGGGCAAAAATAATTTGGTCTGATATTAACTTAAAAACTCGTACAATTGATTTAGAAGATGTAAAAAAAAAAATTACAAAAAAAACGAAAGCTATTGTAATCGTTCATCTATACGGTTACGGAGTTGATGTTAATCAATTTATCAAATTAAATAAAAATATAAAAATAATTGAGGATTGCGCTCAATCTTTTGGAGCCGAACTTAATGGAAAAAAGATTGGTACATTTGGTGATTTTAGTTGTTTTTCATTTCATGCACAGAAAAATATTACTACTCTTGGGGAGGGAGGGGCAATTTATGTTAGAAATAATTTACTTTCAAAAAAAGTTCCAGGTTTAAGGCATAATGGACATAGTAATTATTCAAAAAACAGAAAATTTTATTGGAAACCAGCAATGGGAAATCTTGATTTAGATTTGGCAAATCATTGGCCATATAAATTTACACTATCCGAAATTCAATGTGCAGCGGGTTATCTTATGTTAAATAAAGTTGATTATCTAAATAATATAAGGATAAAAAGAGCAAAAAAATTTATTAATAAATTTGAAGGTAATCACCTCTCATTTAATGGAGCTTTCAATCAAAAAAGACATGTCTATCATTTGTTAAGTGCACTTGTTAATCCATCTAAAAAAATAAATAATCATAAATTGATAAATTTGTTGTACCAGAAATTTCGCATAAAATGTGCTGTTCAATATTATCCACTATACAGATACCCTTTATTTAAAAAAATGAAAGTTAAGAAACAGAAATGTCCTAATACAGATTATTTTTTTGATAACATGATTAGTTTTCCATTTCATGTTTGGATGAAAGAAAAAGATTTTGACTATCTGTGCAATTCAGTTCATGAAGCTATAAAGATATTAACTAAATAAATTTATGAAACCTTTTATAGACGTTGAAGCAAACAGAATTAATTATCATAAATTAACTAACAAAAATACTGTTCATAGAAGTTCTTTAATTGTTCCAAGATTTGAATGGGCAACATCTAATATCTCATTTATTAATCATTTTTTATTAAAGAGAAATAATAGAGATTTTTATGTTCATAATTATGATTTAAAAAAAAATACTTCAAAAAATTTTTAAACCAATAATTAATCATTATAATTTTATTTATTAAAAAGAGAGTTTTAATTTTAATCAAATAATTTAAATTATTCTCATATAAATATTTAAATCATTCTTATCTTTCAATTACATTAGTTTTGAGAAATAGAGTCAAAAATTATAGTTTGAAAAAAGAAGCTAAATAAAGTATTTAAATTATAAATAAAGTATTTAAATAGTTAATAAATAATAATCCATAGTCAATATACAATTGAGAAAGAAAAACTTTTTTTTATAACTTTATTTTTTATAATAGTATGATTGGATATGCTTTTCCTGATAGTAAAATTAAAGAAATTTTGTATAAAAATTCAGAGGTTATTTTTATAGATGAGAAAGGTTTCTGGGGTTTTAATATAGAATCGGAGACTAGAGTTCTGCTTACAACATTAAACAATTTAGATGATTTACATTTATTTGACTCCACGAAAGCAAAAAAATATTTAGAATGGTATATGCCTTTGTGGACTAGATGGGTTCCACACGCCGATCAATATGAAAATAAAAAGGAAGAGTCATTAATTAAAATTTATAATATTTTTTCAATGTTAAATTGTTTAAATATTGATGGTGTAATTTTTAATACGTCGGTAGTTCATCACTTAGATAGTTCATTTCTTTCAATAGCTTGTCATTTAAAAAAAATAGATCAAATATACTTGTATGCTCAAACTATTAATGGAAGATTATTACCAATTTTGCAATCAAGTGATATTCAATCGAGACAAAGATTAAACCTTGAAGTAAGCAATTACAGTTTTGAAAAAGAACTCAAAGAATTTTTAAAAAATAAAGAAGATTTAGTCCCACGTTTTGAAATTGAAGAAAACTCACCATTTAAAAAAAAAAATATTTATATTGAATATTTTTTTAAAAAATTTTTTAAAAATTGGAATAAAAATTATTTAATTGCTTTATTATTTTTAATTAGAAGAAAAATTTATAGTTTAATTGTAAGGACTAAAACTAGAAATCTACAAATTAACTATTTAACTTCAAAAAATTTAGAAAGCTATTCTACACTTGAAGATTTTAGACAAATTAATATTCATAGGCTTTTTTTAAGAAACTTGTCTTCAAAAATTATATCTAAAAATGAAATAAAAAACTTAAAATCTCAAAACAAGCCCTTTTTACTTATTGCTGCACACTACCAACCCGAAGCCACATCATTTCCAGAGGGAGACAAATATCACAATCATGTTAATATAGCGATGTTGTTAAGAGAAAAGAAGTATAAGTCTCCTATTTTATATAAAGAACATCCACATATATATACATATTTATCTAAATATGTCGGTTTAACAAAAGTAGGCATTTCTAGATCAGTAAATTATCTAAAAATATTAAATGATTTAGGGTGTAAATTTTTACCAACTACTTTTGATTTATCTCTAAAAAACGACAATGACTGGTATGTTCCTGTCACAATAACTGGCACTATTGCATTAGAAAGATCACTTGCAGGTCTACATACAATTTATACAGGAAACCCATGGTATAAAGGTTTACCAGGAACAATTTATATTGATGATATTGAGACTTTAGATCAAATACCTCCTAAATGGTATAAAAAAGATTACAACATAAAAAAAGAAGCAATGATTTTTATGAATGAAATCTTAAATCATAAAACTTTCTCAAATGTTTCTGGTATTGCAAGTGGTCAACCAGAAATTAGTAAAAATAATATTGAAGATTTTAAAAAAGGTATTTCAAAAACTATTGAATGGTTTAAGAGTAACTAACTCACTTTTAATATGAATAAAATCTATCAATTAAATAATCTATTACAGCTGAAGTATTCTTAATATGTCTTTAGTAATAATAGGTGCTGGATATGTGGGCTTACCTCTCGCAATTGAGTTTTCAAAAAATTTTAAAGTTTTTTGTTATGATATTGATAAGACAAGGATTAAAAATTTAAATAAAGGAATTGATGCAAATAAACAACATTCAAATAAAGAGATTGTTAAAAAAAATTTAATTTTTACAAATGATAAAAACTTACTTAAAGACAAAAAATATTATATTATAACAATTCCTACACCTATCAAATCAAATAAAACACCAGATCTTCGGATGTTAAAAGAAGCTAGCACCTTAGTTGGAAAGCTTATACGAAAAGGTTCAATTATAGTTTATGAGTCTACAACTTATCCAGGTTGTACAGAGGAATTTTGTATTCCTTTAATCGAAAAATATTCAAAAAAAAGATTTGAAAAAGATTTTTTTGTAGCTTACTCGCCAGAAAGAGTAAATCCGGGAGATAAAATAAATACCTTAAAAAATATTACAAAAATAATCGGATCAAATGATAAAAAAACATTAAAAGAAATTGAAAGTTTATATAAAAAAATTTGTAAAAAAATTTATAAAACATCAAGTATAAAAATTGCAGAAAGTGCAAAAGTTATTGAAAATACGCAACGAGACATCAATATTGCACTTATAAATGAATTTAGTGTTTTATTTAATAAATTAAAGATACCGACAAATGAAGTTTTGAAAGCTGCATCTTCAAAATGGAATTTCCATTATTATAAACCAGGTTTAGTTGGTGGTCATTGTATAAGCGTAGATCCATATTATTTAGCCCATAAAGCAAAAAAAAAAAACTACCAACCAAAAATAATTTTGGCTGGCCGAAAATTTAATGAAAGTATGGGAGTGTATATTGCTAAACAATCTATAAATTTAATAAAAAAAAATAATGTTGATTATAAAAAAGCTTCAATAGGAATTTTAGGATTTGCATTTAAAGAAAATATACCCGATGTAAGGAACACAAAAATAATACAAATAATTAAAAATTTAAAAAATAAAGGTGCTAAAAAAATTATGGTATTTGATGGAATTGTGTCAAAAATAGAAGCAAAAAAAAAATTTCATTTAGAAATTAAAGATTTTGAAAGTATCAACAAATATAAATTTGATGTTTTAATTTTGGCTGTTTCGCATAAAGAGTTCTTAAAACCCATTAGTTTTTATGATAAATTTTATAAAAATAGAAAAAAAAAATTATTTGTAGATATAAAAAATAATTATTCAGTAAAAGAATTTTTAAATAATAATTATAAATTTTTTCAGTTATAGTGTTAAATTTTAAGCGTCATATAATATTTTTATCTAAAATTTCGTTATTTATAAAAAAAACATTATATTTTTTATAATAAATATAGTTAGTTTTTTTTTAATTACTGATTATATAGATATTGGTAAATAATTATGTTCAATAAAATTAAAAAATTTTTAAAATATCTAAGGACTGATATTTCTAAATCATTTTTATATAGTCAAGCACCTTTTGATCAAATTTTAATTGATAAAGTTTACTCATTTTTTAAATGCAAAACAAAGAAATTTAATATTATAGAAAATAAATTGAATGCAAAGATTTTTAATAATGAAAAAGAAAAACTTTTAATGTTATTTGAAAAAAGTAAATCTGTTCGCGTAGAAAATTTTTCATCAGGTTTGGAGGTCGATTTTGTTCCAGAAATTTTTCAAACTATTATTCAAAATCATAGAAGTGAAATTAATAATTATTTAGGTAATAATATATTAATAGAGAGTCCATTATTCTTTAGGAATTATAATTTTGATAAAAAATTTAGTGGATTTGATGTGTATTCAAATGTTTGGCATCAAGATTCTCACGATGGCAATAAGTTGCTGAAAATTTTCATCCTTATGGAAGATGTGGGAAAAGATGATGGCCCCCTGATGTGGTTAGATGAACATAACACTAGATTAAATTGGGAGGAGATCAGTGATCGATGGAATTTTAATGCATTTAAAAAGGTAAAATCTTTTAAAAACCAGAGGGTTTTTTTAGGTGAAGCAGGAACTTATTCTATAGTAGACACATCTAGATGTATGCACAGAGCAGGAATCCCAGCAGTTAAAAGAGACATGATGGCATTAACAATATATCCAAACTGGAGAAGAACAATCAATAGAAAAGAATTAAAACTTTAAAAATACACAATACAAAAAATTATGAAATTGAAAATAAAAAATAAAATTGAAAGTTTTTTTAAAATACAACTTTATAATTTAGGTTTGAATATAGAAAGAAAAACAAAATCAAGTGATATCAAAAATTTTATCTCCAAGTTTAAAAAAAATTATATATCAACTGATTTGATTAGAGTAGGTGGAAATGGTGATGGTGGATATTTGATTCCAGATATTTTAAATGATGTTGATATTTGTTTTAGTGCCGGAGTAGGAGCTATATCAAAATTTGAAAAAGATCTGAGCGAAAATTATAAAATAAAATCTTTTATGGTTGACGGAAGTGTAGACTTTCCACCAGAAGAAGATAAAAATTTTTTTTTTTTAAAAAAATATCTATCATCGGTATCTGATATACACAATATAACACTATCGGATTGGCTCTTAGAAAGCCAAGTTAAAAAAAATGAAAAAATAATTTTACAAATGGATATTGAAGGTTCAGAGTATGAAGTCTTAACTTATGAGTCTAGTCAAATGTTAGAAAAATTTTCTTTATTAGTGTTTGAATTTCACAAACTAGAAAATATTGTAAATCCAATTTTCTATAAGATGATAAATGCTATATTTGATAAAATTTACAAAAATTTCAAAATTTGTCATGTACATCCAAACAATTTTAGTGGAGTTTATAAGTATAATGATTTTAAAATACCCTCATCAATAGAGATAACTTTTATCAGAAATGATCTATCTGAGGCAAAAAAATTAAAAAAAGAAATAATTCTTCCTCATGACTTGGATCAAAAGAATGTTCAAAACATAAGAGAAATAAATATGCCAAAAATATGGTGGAAAAAAAATTGTACACAATAAAACAATCCAAAAATCAAAATAAGATACTTATTATTTACCAATCTATTGCCGAGATCACATTTATAATCCAGTTGTTAAAAAAACATTCATTTGGCACATGTGTATTAATAATAACTGGTGGAAAACATTTTGCCTCAGTAATAAAAAGATTAAATATAGAAGAAAGCTTTGGAGTTGAAGTATTTGAATTTAATGGTTTAAGCTTAAAAAATCCGTTGAATCTAGCTAAAATGTATTTCAACATTTATTATAGTCAAGATAGCAGAAAATTATCAAATTATGATTTTAAAAAAACATATTTCTTTTCTGAATATGAAGATTTTATTGCTCCAATATTTCTTAGCAAGAAAAATGTAAATGAAATAATTTTGATTGATAATTTAAAAAATCTTTTTTCAAAAAAAAAAAAAAAAGGAACCTTTAAAGATTATCCTAAAATTTTTTTGATACAACTTTTACAAATTCATATTAATGTAAAAATTAACTTTTTTACCTTTAAAAATAATAATAAAAATCTTCATGCGGTCAAGTTTCCAAGATATAAACTTTACAAAAAAAAAATTAAAAGAATTAACCCAATAAAATATAAAATTCGAGATGATTTTAAGTTAAAATTAGATGATAAAATTCTTAAAAAAAAAAATATTATGTACATAGACTCAAATGATGAAGAGATGGTAGGTGATGAGTTCAAAGTTATTATGAATAGAATATTTAAGAAATTACAAGAATTAAATTATAATATAATTATTAAAAGACCAACTAGAGAAAGCTTAAGTCCAAGCCTTGAAAAAAAAATAAACTTTAATTATATTTCTGATCCTACTCCAATTGAATTGTATGATTTGACAAAAATAGATTGTGTACTTGGTTTTATGACTTCAGCACTTTCAAAAATTTCAGTAAATAAAAAAGTCAAAGTTTGTTCAATAATTAATTTACTGTCAGAAAAGAAAAAAAATGAATACCAAAAAATTATTTATAATGTCCACAAAAATTTTAAATCTGAAAAACATAAAATTTTTTACCCTTCAAGTTTAAAAAGTTTAATAAAAATGTTAATTTAAAAAAAGTGATACATGTAATTATACCAGTACATAACAGAATTAAATATACACTGTCTTGTATTGAGTCTTTAAAAAAACAAAATATTTTTGATAAATTAAATATTATAGTTGTGGATGATGGTTCTACAGATGGCACCAGTTCATATATCAAAAGACATTATCCAGAAATAACACTACTAAAGGGTAGTGGTAATCTTTTCTGGGGTGGAGCGGTCAATTTTGGCATCAGTTATGCATGTAAAATTGGCAAAAAAAATGATTGGATACTGCTTGTAAATAATGATGTAGAATTTGTTTCAAATTCAATATCTGAACTTGTTTCAGAATGTGAAAAAAAACAAAGAAAAATTTTAGCTGGATCTTTAACAATAAGCTTTGAGGATAAAAGCACTATTATCAAATCTGGTACAATTGTTAAAAGTTGGTTTTTGAATAGAACTGAGCATGCTTATAATTCTTTAAATATTAATAAATTTTCTAAATTAGAAAACTTAGAAGTTGATTTTATAACTGGCCGTAGTTTGCTTCACCCAATTGAAATTTTTGATAAAGTTGGAAATTATGATTCTAAAAATTTTTTACACTATGGTGCTGATGATGAGTTTTCTATGAGAGTTAAAAAGTATGGCTATAAAGTTATACTTTGTGTCAAAAGTTTAGTTTACTTAAAATCCAATAATTATAACAATAATTCAACTAAAATAAAAAAAAATGTTTTTCATACATTGTTTTCAATTCATTCTAGTTCAAATATAGTAAATAAATTTAGATTAACTGTAAAAATAACACCATTCTATGCAAAACTTAGCTTCTTTATTGTTGGTATATTCAAATCAATATATATGTACGTTAAAGAAAAGTAATTTATAGCAACGTTTAAGAACAAATTTTTTTTAAAAAATGAAAATTCAAAATTATAGTATTATTGTAATATCAATTATATATGGTTTTATTGTAAAATTTGGGTATATAGGCTTTGGTATAGATTATTTTTATGCTTATCACAAAAGTAATGTGATAGGTTCATCTATTTTTAATAGTGTTGGATGGTATTTAACTACTTTAAATTTATTTAACACTCAACTTGGAATTTTTTTGGTTCCATTTTTAATTTCTTTGTCTACAGGATATCTTTTAAAATATTTTTTTACCATCCAAAATTTAAATTCAAGATTTTTTTTTATAATTATATTAATTTTTTCTTTATTTTCATGGCCTTTGGTAATTTCATCTAATAATGCTATGAGGCAGGGTTTGATGATGTCATTTATTTTTTTTAGCATCGTATTAATTGCTGATAAAAAGTTTTATTTTGGAATTTTTTTTATCTTAATTGCTACATTTACACATAGATCGGGAATAGCTTTTTTATTTGTTACATCAAGTATTTATTTTTACAAAACTTTGTTTGAAAAATTTTTTATTAATAGGGGTTCTAATTATCTTATTTTTGGCTTTCTAATTTTTACAATTTCTTTAATTATTAATTTATTAGATCAAACATATTATGGAAGATATGGTTCAAACACTGCAATTGGAATAGATTTTACATATCTAAATATTTTAATAAATCTATTATTTATTATCTATTTCACAATTTATCATAAATTATTAAAAAATTATCTACTATTGTTTTTATATTTTTTTAGTTTTAGTGCTTTGGCCATTTTCTGTGCGGGTCTGAATTGGGAATACGAAAGATATAATATGATTATGATAGCTGCATATATATATGCCTTTGCTATTTGTTTTGAAATAAATTCTAAATACATTTATTTGCTAACTTCTTTATTCATTCTGTTTATTTTGACAATATTGACGGGGATGTATGATTTTGGAGTTGGTGTTTATTCTTGGACTGAAATTAATAAATAAAATTAAAAAAAATTAAATGACCACTAAACATATTTTTATTTGGCAGAGTGGAGAGCCATTGCAAATTGATAAAGGTAAACATAATCCAATGAGAGCTATAAATTTATCTGAATATCTTTTAAAAAAAAATTTTAAAGTTACTCTTATAAGTTCAAACTTTGACCATACTTATAAAAAATTTAGGTTCAAAGGATTATACAAATTTAAAAAAATTAATTTGAATAAAAATTTTAAGTTAGTATTAATTAACTCGCCTGGCTATAAGAAAAATATAGGTTTGTCGAGACTTATAGACCACTTCAAGCTTGCATCAAATCTAAAATTTTTTTTAAGTAATAACAAAGAAAAAGTTGATTTTGCAGTGATAGGTTTCCCACCAATTGAACCGTCAATTGCTTTTGCAAGCTGGCTTAAAAAAAAAAAAATTCCATATATTTTTGATATAAAAGATTTATGGCCAGAATATTTTTATGAAAGGATAAAAAATAGAACAATTTCATTCATCATAAAAATATTATTTATACCACACGACATTTTTTTAAAAAGATCTCTAAAAAAAAGTATCGGTATAACTGCAAATAATATTTTTTTTCTCAAATATATTTTGAAAAAAATTAAAAGACAAAAATCACCAAATGATAAGGTGATTTATCTTACAAAACCAATTCTTAATCATAAATCTTTGGCTTTTTTAAAACAGATTAATTTTAATAAAAAAAATTTTAATATTTATTTTTGTGGAAGAGTTAATTTAGAAGTATTTGATTTTGAAACTGTATTTAAAGCTTTAAAGACTTTAAAAACTGATAAGGTTAATTTTCATTTTTATATTGGTGGTTATGGAGAGATAGATGAATTAAAAAAGTTAATTGATAAATACAAATTAAATGAAAAAGTTACTACCTTAGGTTTTGTAAATAAATATAAGCATTCTAATCTGTTGGGGAATACAGATATATTTATTGCTCCTTTTTTTAATAATTTAAATTTTTCATCAAATTTATCAAATAAATTTATCGAATCAATTCAATATAATTTACCAATCCTAACACCACTTAAAAAGGATGTATCAAGATTTATTTTAAAAAATAAAATAGGAGATATTTATAAAGAAAAAAATTATAAGGATCTTGTAAAAAAAATTAAAATTATGATAATAGGTTTAAATAAAAACAATTCGACAAAAATGAATTTAAACAGGCTATCAAATAATGATTTTAACCATCATAATAATTATTCAAAATTTTTGAGTATAATAAATATTTTAAATAAAACTTAATAAGTTGTAGTAATAAATTTATGAAAAATGATTTAAAAGATTTATCTAATCCAAAAAAATTTCACAATCCAATATCTGTTAAAAATGAAGCCTCAAACATATTAAAAAAAATATTAAATGACATGTTAGTAATAAGAAAAACTGAACAAAAATTAGCATGGGGAAAAAAAAATAAATTCATAGGAGGACCGGTGCATCTTGGTGTTGGTCAAGAAGCAATTGCAGTAGGTATTTCACACAATCTAAGAAAAACTGATCGAGTTTTTGGAGCACACAGATCCCATTCTCATTTGCTAGCGCTAAATCCAAATTTTTACAAATTATTTGCAGAAGTTTTAGGAAAAAAAACAGGATTTTCAAAAGGCATGGGTGGATCAATGCATTTATATGATAAAATTAATGGGTTTTATGGTTCAGTTCCAATAGTAGCTGGTACGGTCCCTTTAGCTGTAGGAGCGTCTATTGCAGCAAAGTTACAAAATAAAAATGATATAGGTGTAGCATATATAGGCGATGGCGCAGTAGAAGAGGGTGTTGTTCACGAGTCTTTTAATTTTGCAAAAATTCAAAAAGCCCCAATGTTATTCATAATTGAGAATAATTTATTTGCCAGCCATATGCATATTTCAGAAAGACAACCAAGTGATTCCATTTCAAGATTTGCTATAGCAAATAAAATTCCTTACAAACTAATAGACGGTAACAATGTTGTAGCTGTGAAAAAAATATCAAAAAATTTAATTAATGATTTACGAAATGGAAAAGGCCCAGCATTAATAGAAGTTGTAACATATAGATGGTATGGTCATGTCGATTGGCGTGAGGACATAGATGTAGGAGTTCAAAGATCGCTAGAAGATGTTGTTAATTGGAAAAAAAGAGACCCTATCTCAAGACTTTCCAAAGCAATGATAAAAGCTAATATTTGGACAACAAAAGAGGAAAAAAATTTAAGTGATAAAATTGATAAAAAAATTAAAAGTGCTTGGCAAAAAGCTATGAGTGATCCATACCCCTCATCTGATGCAACTTTAAAATATGTTTTTTCAAAAAAATTATGAAAAATAGAAAATATAATTATGGCACTGCAATACTAGCAGCATTTGAATATCTTTTGGAAAACTATAAAGAAGTATTTGTAATAGGCCAGGGTTTATGGAGTCCATGGTATGTGGGAAATACAATGACTAATTTAGAAAAAAAGTTTGGTATTGAAAGAATAATGGATACT
>Ga0209223_10001082_pt1 | contig 30392 bp, 25 predicted proteins | sample COG_06_FD_184750 | JGI IMG/M metagenome (GOLD analysis project Ga0209223, IMG submission 184750) | Pelagic Microbial community sample from North Sea - COGITO 998_met_06 (SPAdes) (version 2) | ecosystem: Environmental > Aquatic > Marine > Neritic zone/Coastal water | place: Helgoland, sampling...
TCCGACCGTAAGCACCATGAGCAGCACTTGCTTCTCCAAAAAGGCGGTCTCCAAGATTCGAAAATATTTTTTGGGTATCCAAACCACGCCGACGGGCAATGTCGGAAGTTTGCTCGGCAAGTTTGCGGAACATTCGAGACAAAGATGGGTTGGTCATCATTTCGCGAAACCCAAAATAGCTCTTTCCTTGGTCGCAACCACGAAGTGCTTCGTCTGCATCCAAAACATGTTCCACAATATCTCCTTTGGATGCCTTGCCCTGAGCATAAAGATTGGAAATCTCACGAGCATGATCGCGAAAGAACTCTTCAATTGCCCGAAAATCAGACAGAAAATGTTCTACAAGATCAGAGAGATCATAAACCTGATCCCGAATAATATCTTCTCCAAAAATGGGAGCCTCTCCCGTTTCTTGAATTTTTCTTATCTCTTCGTCAATTTCCTCGCGTTTTCGTGCAAGCTCACGGATTCGGGCATCAGGGTCTGAGTTGACCCCGTTGTTTAACTCCTGCATCTCATGAAGGATACGATTGAAACGTGACTCGGTGGTAGCATACCCACGGTGTTGCATCGCCAACAAATCATTCAACCAACTTAGGGCTTTCTCGGAATGACGAGTTAGCCGAAAAACATATTCTTCACGCTCTTCATGATAGGATTTGGTGAGGTAGCGGTGTTCTTCATCGCACCATTCATCCAAGTATTCCTGCGGACTTCGCTTGGGGGCTTCCGCATCCTCCAATTCTCGAATCTGCTCAATATGTTCAGCCAAGGTAGCAGAGAGTTCTTCCTCAGAGGCTTCTACCACGCCCCATTTCTTAAAAGTTTTGAAAAAGAAACCGGCTACAAAAGAGCCTAACCGACCGCGCATGAGGCGCAGGGCGGGTGATTCTTCGAAAAGATGCAAAAATTCCTCATCCATTGGCTGTAAAGTATACTTAGGAAGAAGAGAGTGAAATGCATTTAAGGAACGTCAAAAACAAGTTATCCCCACTCATAGCTGATTGTTAAGAACTTGAGTGAAGACTAAATTTATCATGAAAATGCAAAATTTCCAAATTCTAGATAAAATATTAACGGGTGATGAGATCCGTCGGGATTTTTATCCGGCGAATTCCTTTTCTTGTTTGCATATAAATCCACCGACCATGGGAACGAATTTTTTGGCAAGGAAAAGGAAGGACTATGCTTTTTAAAAGTTTTCCACCCCGAAGATCGAGAATTTGTAATTTCTTGCCACGGTCGAGCAGAACGGCCAATAAATTTTCCTCGTTGTTCAAAAAGTCAATCGATAACGGCTTTGCCTGACCTTTAGGGAATTCCACCAAGTTCCAGCCGTAGCTCAAGTTCCCAGAGCAATTTAAGTCATACACAACCACTCGATTAGGGCCAGATTCAGCTACCAAAAGTCGGCTACCGGTTGAATCAATCAACATATCATTTGAACGAACAAGATCTTCATTAAGCACGAACAATTTTCCCAGAGTCAGATCGTGACGATAAACCGTGGCAGAATTAGGGGAACCAATAAACAAATCGCCTGATGGAGAACCGGTTAATCCAGCAATAGTTGAGAACCGGTAACCATCATAGGAATCAGCCAAGTTTTCCATTTTTCTTGCATCTGGCGAAATTCGCAGAATTTTCCCTGTGGTTGATTCAGCGAGAATTAATCGACCAAGTGGGTCGATCCAAAGATCATCAATCTGCAAATCGTTATGCTCATCCTCATTTAGCCATTCCTTCAAATCAATGAATTTCTCTCCCACTTCATCTTTCGACGGAGCAAATTTTTTGACCACTGAATGATTTTTAAAATCAACAAAGTAAAGAATTCCATCCTTGGATATGGAAAACTGCCGACCTATTACCAAAAAGTCTTGCCCAATATCTTCTTCCAAGTTTCTTGATTGCTCGAATTGAACGAGATCAAGTTGTTTTCGGTGCGTTGGTTTAGAAAAACGCAAACAACCAGAGAGTGAAAGTATCACCCAAAACAAAGCTACAAAATTCAGAATCCTAGTGTATTTCAAAAGTCGAATGTTTAAAGTCAACCAGAAGGAAAGGGATTGATTAAGTTCCTTTCAAAGCAAAAGTCTAAAAGTAGAAGATTTTATTATTTTGAGTAGCGATAAAAATGTACAACAAGTAGTCCAGCAAATTAAAGAAGCAGATGCTATCCTGATTGGAGCTGGCGCTGGGATGGGGGTAGATTCTGGCCTGCCTGACTTTCGAGGCAAAGCAGGCTTTTGGCGTGCGTACCCCCCATTGGCAAAGAGGGGATTAAGGTTTGAAGAGATGGCCAACCCACGATGGTTTCATGAAAACCCAGAGTTGGCTTGGGGGTTCTACGGTCATCGGCATACATTATATCTTAAATCTGAACCCCATAAAGGATACAAAATTCTAAAAAACTGGGGTCATAAATTAAAAATCCCTTCCTTTATATTTACCTCAAATGTCGATGGTCATTTTAACCGAGCCGGCTGGAGTGAACAGGTATTGGAGTGCCATGGCTCCTTGATGCGTTTGCAATGCTTAGAAGCATGCGGTCAGCCAATTTGGGAACCTATGGACAAGGGCATTCCGTTAGTCAAGGTCTGCCCAGATTCATTGTTATGTACATCCTCTCTCCCCACCTGTCCAAGTTGCGGATCTTTGGCCCGACCCAACATTTTGATGTTTTCTGACTTTTACTGGGATTCCTCTATCAATCTAAAGCAGGAGAGAACCCTAAATAGTTGGTTTGATATTAACGCTTCTAAAAATCTTTTAATTATCGAATTAGGAGCAGGAATAAGCGTACCAACCGTTCGTTTCTTTTGCGAACGATCGATGAAGGAGTACGATTGCAATATGGTGAGGATCAACCCAAGGGATTACCAAGTACCTAAAGGTTCAACCGCTCTGGCATCTGGAGCCCTCGAAGCTTTAGAACTATTAGATTTAATGTTGTGGAAGTAGGGCGGTAAATTAACCGTTCTAACTTCTTACCAAAAGAAGTAATCCAACAAGCGTTGCTTACTCCACGGTAACCGATTTGGCTAAATTACGGGGTTTATCCACATCCAAACCCCGCAATTGAGCAAAATGGTAAGCAAAAAGCTGAAGAGGTAAATTAGCTAAAATCGGTCGAACCACCTCGTGAGCAACAGGGAGTCGAAAAATATCATCAGCGGTTCCTTCTGGAATTTCAATATCTTCAGGCACAAATGCAATCACTGGTCCTTTGCGTGCTTTAACTTCCTGCATGTTGGCAATAGTTTTGGCCGACAGCTTGGTACCTTCGACTAAAAATATACAAGGACATTCAGGATTAATCAGAGCGATTGGCCCATGTTTGAGTTCTGCCGCAGGATACCCCTCGGCATGGGCATAGGAAATTTCTTTTAATTTTAGTGCACCTTCAAGGGCAACGGGATAAAGACTTTGTCGCCCAAGAAAAAGCAAATGTTCCGACTTAGCATATTTTACAGCAAGCTTGCGGATTTGTTCGCCTTTCTGGAGAATTCCCGCAACCAAGTCGGGCATATCTTTAAGAGCTTCTACCAAGTTTGCACCATCAGTTGGAGATAAGTCTCTCATTCTCCCAAGAGCCAACCCCAACATGGCACACAAGCAAACCTGAGATGAAAAAGCTTTGGTGGAAGCGACGCCGATCTCAGGCCCGACTCGTTGGTAAACTCCTCCATCTGTCTCACGGGCAAGAGAAGAACCGACTACATTGGTAATACCAAGAGTAAGTAACCCCTTGGTTTTGGCTTCTCGCACTGCTTCTAGGGTATCCAAGGTTTCACCGGATTGGCTAACCGCAATAACTAAGGAGCGTCCCGACTTTGGAGAATTTCTGTAACGAAATTCGGAAGCATGCTCTACTTCTACTGGTACCCGGGCTAATTTCTCGATCAAATATTCTGCTACCATACAGGCGTGCCTGGCGGTACCACAGGCAACGAAAACAATTCGGTCCACATTTCTAAGCTCATCCTCGTGGCCCTCCAAACCACCTAATTTTGCTGTGGTTCCATCGTCCCCAAACCGACCGCGCAAAGTATTACGAAGAGCAGTAGGTTGCTCGAAGATTTCTTTCTCCATGTAAGACCCAAAGTCACCAAGTTCAACTTCCTCAAGGGTCTGATCTAATGGCTGAGCAATGGCCTCGGCATCGTGCCCTTCCTGATTAGTAATGCGAAATTCACCACCCTTCAAGATGGCCAGTTCACCATCCTTCAAATAAACCGCTTCTTTCGCTCGACCAACAAACGCGGAAGCATCGCTCGCAATAAAGTTGGCATCATCCCCGATCCCGACCACAAGGGGTGACCCTCGACGGGCCCCCACCATCATATCCGGATAATCGAGGCACATAACTGCTATGCCGTAAGCTCCTCGAGATTTACCTAGTGCGGTACTGATCGCATCAATGAATCGATCCTTTCCTTCGGGCAATTCTGCGTAATGATAAGCAATTAAATTGCACAGTACTTCAGAGTCGGTCTCAGATTCAAACTTAATGCCCTTTTGGATCAAGAACTTTTTTAGAGTAGAAAAATTTTCAATCACCCCATTGTGTACGAGGGCAAACTTCTTATCATGGCTCAGATGAGGGTGAGTATTGGAAACAGTAACAGGTCCATGAGTAGCCCAACGTGTATGAGCAATTCCGAGGGAGGATTTACTACACCCTGAAATCAATGACTTTGCCAAGTTCTCAACCCTGCCGGTTTCCCGAGATAGGGAAAATGTTTTTCCGTCATGGAAGGCAACACCTGCGGAATCATACCCCCGGTATTCTAATCGGCGCAAACCATCAATTAACGAATCTTGAGCTATTCCTTTTCCTAAGTAACCAATTATTCCGCACATAGGTAAACCTTATAGTTCCTCATTTATATTTGTTCAAGGAGTTGTTTCTTTTATAACACATAAAATTTTAAACTGATTTTGAAAAGATTCGCCAATTTAATTTGAATTACCGAAAGTGTTACGCATGGGAATTAGATTACCAATTTGGACCATCGTTTTTCTGGCATTTCATTTTTCTACCAAAGCGGAAACTAATGGGAAGAAACCCAATATTCTAATTTGTATATCTGAAGACCACGCTGTACGGTTTTTGGCTAATTCAGAAGATTTGAGGACATTAATTAATCCCACTCCTCATTTAAGCAAAATATCCCAAGTCGGTGAATTTCATCCGCTTGCTTACTGCACCAATGCTGGTCCGAACTATACTGCCTTTTCCCTGCTTACTGGAAAATCAAAGAGTGCGAAAATGGAAGGTTTTGACTCCAGTCAATTCCTCAGCCAACACTTTAAAACGATAGGATATGAAACAGTTTTCTTTGGTTCTTGGACTTGGGACAAGGACCCTAATTATGCAGGTTTTGACCTTTGGAAGATTTTGGATGACCCGGAAATTTTTGTTAATCCGCGCATCAAAGATTCTAAAAACCAGTATGTAACCGAGGGTCATACAACTGATGTGATTACAGATTTAGCCATTCAATGGTTAAATAAGCGTACTGAAACAAAACCTTTTTTTGCTCTAGTTTCCTTTCAATCAACAAAAAGACCATGGATTCCTCCCATTAGGACGATCGATAAATACAACGCTGAATGGTTTGATACCCCAGAAACCTTTTTTTCAAACCTCGAAAACAGGGCACCGGCAAATAAATACCAAAATATGAACATAGGTTCAGACCTAGACCCTGTACTAGATTTATTCTTACCTAATTACGCTGATCTAAATTCTTCTGACAGTACAACCTCTATATGGGCTAAAAACTGGAAATCTATGAACGATGAACAGAAGTCCGCATGGGGACTTTCGTGGAAACCTCAAAACGAAGCATTTTCTCGTGAATCACCGCAAGGCGAATCGGTTTCAATTTGGATGTTTCAAAGGTTTATTAAAAATTACCTCCGATGCTTATATGCCATGGATGAAAATATCGGGCGACTTGTTGACTCGATGGATTCTAATGTCGAGGAGGGGTATAATTTCATTTACACCTCTGAAAGAGGAAGATTTACCGGTGAATTCGGATGGTTTGGCAGCGAATGGATGTATGAACCAAGTGCTCGTGTTCCCTTGGTATTTGCAGGTTTCGAGGGATTGCATACTCCGGTTTTTAAAACTGAAGAGATTTTCCGGGACTTTGACTTATATTCTCTCATAAAAAATCTTGGTAAATCTATAACCAACGAACCTAGCCAAATTATTCCTCAGTCTAACTCAAATCTGATTAGAAATAATCAACTGTATTTTTCCCACCTTACCCATCCAGGAGAATACGGCGTTTCCCCCCACCATGGATTGAGAAAAGGGAAATATAAGATTGTACATTACTATCCATTCGACGAATGGGAGTTTTTCGATTTAGAAAATGACCCTAAAGAATTGCAAAATCTTTATAACAAAGAGACTCACTCCACCCTTGTCACCGAATACAAAGAATATCTGAAACGTGCTGGCGAATTCAGAAAAAATAAGCGAGAAAATCAACTTTTTTCTGAAAATTGGAAAAGAAAGCAAAGAAGCCCGAAAAATAAGAAACGCTGACACCCTATTTCTGTTATCCCATAAGTTGCCAAAAATTAGTAAAAGAATTCTTAATTTAGCCTTATTTTATAAAATTCTTTTGATTTATGATAATTATTACCCTAATTTAGTGAAAGGTTTGCATAAATCGAGGGGCATCGTTTGGGAGGACGATGCCTTTCTTTTGGTCTTTTATCATTATACATTATGAAAATTATCTCTTACCTTATTATCTGCTTAATTCCTCTTACTATCTATGGGGAAAACAGAAAAGAAAACCGGCCTAACATTTTGTTCGTTTTCTCCGATGATCATGCACCCCATGCAATTGGTTCTTACAATGGATGGTTAAAGGAAATAAACCCAACGCCCGCAATCGATAAACTAGCAGAGTCAGGTATGATTTTCGTAAACAGTTTTTGCACAAATTCAATTTGTGGTCCAAGTCGAGCCGTCATCCAGACTGGAAAGCATAGTCATAAAAATGGCTTCATGAACAACGGCAATGCATTTGATTGGAATCAACAAACCTTTCCTAAACTTTTACAAAAGGCTGGCTACCAGACTGCAATCTATGGAAAAAGTCACCTTAAGGGAAAACCTTTAGGCTATGATGACTGGGCGGTTCTACCAGGACAGGGGTTGTATTATAATCCAGACCTTATTTTTCCTGATAAAAAAAGACGTATCGAAGGCCACTGCACCGATGTGGTAACAAATTTAGCAGTGGAGTGGCTCAATCAAAAAAGGACCGAAGAAAAGCCTTTTTTACTAATGGTTCAACACAAAGCACCCCATCGGAGTTGGATGCCAGCCCTGAGGCATTTGCCCCTTTATGACGACATTGAAATTCCTGAACCACCTACCCTCTTCGATAAATGGACAGATAATGCTCCTGGAGCAAGACAACAAGAACTGGAAATCGACCGACATATGGATTTAAATTACGACTTGTTCGTAGATTTGACCCCAGGATTTCATCAAGAACGTTCTCAGAAAGCTCAGGACCGCTCGGCATGGCGTAACATGAAAAGAATGACACCTAATCAAATTAATACTTGGAGGTCTCATTATAAACCAAAAGATGCAGCTTTTAAGAAAGGCAAACTTTCAGGTAAAGATCTTGTCCGTTGGAAGTTTCAAAGATACGCAAAGAACTATTTAAGGTGCGTTAAGGGTGTCGACGAGAGCTTACACACACTCCAAGAAGAGCTTAGAAAGCTTGGACTCGATAAAAACACCATTGTTATCTACTCCTCTGACCAAGGTTTCTACATTGGAGATCATGGATGGTACGATAAACGCTGGATGTATGAGGAATCGCTCAAAATGCCACTTATCGTGAAATGGCCAGGCACCATCAAAGCGGGTAGTAAACAGGAAGAAATGGTACAAAATCTCGACTATGCTCAGACTTTTCTCGATCTTGCCGGAGCACCTCAACCCAAAGACATGCAGGGGCGATCGATCGTGCCTTTGCTTAAAGGGGAAAAATTGGACAATTGGAGAAAAGAAATCTACTACCACTATTACGAGTATCCCAGTGTTCACATGGTCCCCCGTCACTACGGCATTAGGACAAATAGATACAAATTAATGCATTTCTATGAATTCGGAGATGAATGGGAAATGTACGACCTCAAGAAAGATCCTGACGAAGTAACGAATCTTTATGGGAAGGAAGAATTTTTAGAACTTCAAAAATCCCTAAAAAAGAGATTAAAAAATCTCCAAAAATTTTATGATGATCAAAGCGATACATCTGTAAGACCTGAATATATCGAAAAATACAGGAAGAAATCGTAAATTATCTTACCCTAGTTGTTTGCAAACGATATTTTTACAAAATGGTCTGGATGCATCCAATCCTTTAGAGACCATTTCTTTGAAATCACACGGTAACAATTAGGCTTGGCAGTGAGCTTCGGTTCGAAATCTGTGTAATATGCAGTTTCCAAAGTTCCTTTTTTATCTAAACAAACCGTTGAAGGATACCCCACATCTGTTGCCTTGTCCCCAAATTGATGAATAGTACAAGGTGGCAACCATGTCTTTCCAAAATCAAGGCTAACACGCACAGCCAGTCCCATCAATCCGCGGTTGCGTAAGCCATAAGTCATGAGCAAGCAATTTGTACCCACTCGAATAAGATCAGCAGGATGCTGCATTGGCAATGAAACCGCTCCCTTTTCTATAGATCTCTTTTCAGCAAGAGAAAACTCACAGACTTTTAGATGATGATCTACATGCGTGCGAACTGCAGCGAGTAAGTTGCCATTTGGAAGAGAACAAAGGGCGACTTCATTCGAATCGTTTCTCCCGAGTTTGTAGAATCGTTTCCAAGTTAAACCATCATCATCGGAAAAGCACACCCAGGATTCTGATGGTTCTCCCCTACCCTGACTTCGATAGCAAGAATAGGCTAAAGTTGTTTTGCCGATACGAATAATTCGACCGTAAGGAATGCAACTTTTTAGTTTTTGAGGAATGGTCGGATGTTTCTCTTCATCCCAGGTAAGGCCACCATCCATTGATCGAGAAAGCCAATGACCTGCAAAGCCAACGAACTTTTCGTCTTTTAAAATAAAACCGCTACTAAAACAAAGGAGGTCTCCATTGTGTGCCTGACCAACCGACAAATGCATACGATTTCCATTTGGTGGTCTCTTGGATACAATGGAAATTCTTTTCCATTTTGTTTCATTAGGCTTTCTTTTAGAACAAACTAAATCACCTTGCATTAAGCCATGGCTTGGGGCGTTGAAATATACACAAAATAAATCACCGTTATCCAATTTCGTAAGGTTAGGCCAACCGCAAGCATGGGTTGCAACTACGGATAACCCAAAACAAGTCATAGTAAAAAACTACTCCGGGTTTCGACTTTGTAAAAGATTACAAAATTCAATGAATCCGATGGCTTGTTGCTGCAAACGATTGGCCGACTCCTCATCGGTTACTCCCTTTTCAGGATCAATACAATTATGACAAAATGGCAGAAAAACTCTTTTAGGAAAATTATAAGCATTTCGATAACCAAATACTTGCATCAAATGCTCCACCGGGCGTAAGGCTCCAAATTGTCCAGAAGCAAGTCCGAGGTAGCAGACCGGTCGATTTTCAAAGCTTTCAGGAAAAGGTAAAAGATCAATAAAAAGTTTCAGAGCTCCTGTCATACTACCGTTATATTCCGGTGTGACCACAACCAGTCCTTTGGCGTTTAATACTCTATCAGTAAAAGTTCTCACCTTCTCAGGCTTTTCCTTGTAAGCATCAGGGGAAAAAGTTTCCAAGGGCAGATCTGTTAAATCCATCACTTGGCTTGACTCTGACAAATCGGAATAAAAATTGTGTAACCAATTAGCAACCACTGCGGATGAGCTATTACGACGGTTAGTACCAACAATGATTTCAATCATCTGATGCTCTAGCTTCCTTGAATAAATTGGTAAAGTGAATCGTAATTTCTAGCTACCTCAATATCAGGATACTCAACCGTTAAAGAAGTTGGTGGTTTAAAGAAAGAACAACGATCTGCTGACAGCAACATTCCGAGATCGTTATAACTGTCCCCAGATGCAATCACTTCAAAATTTAACTTTTGTAAATATTGTACGGTTTTTCTTTTATGATCGGCTAAGCGCAACTTAACTTCTTCAATACGACCAGACTCACTGACTTGCAATTCATGACAAAAAAGAGTCGGATTCCCGAGTTTATTAATTAAAGGAAGAGCAAATTCTCGAAAAGTATCAGAAAGAATGATCAATTCATGAGAAGCTCTTAGCTTTGCTAAAAATTCAACCGCTCCAGGCAGGGGCTCTAAAGTCTCGATTACTTCTTGGATTTGAGGAAGTGTAAACCCGTTTTTATCGAGTATACCCAACCTGTAATCCATTAACTTTTTATAATCAGGCTCATCTCGAGTTGTCCGCTTGAGTTCTTGAACTTGAGTTTTTTCAGCAAAAGCAATCCAAATTTCAGGAATTAGAACTCCCTCAAGATCCAAACAAACTACTTGCATATAAAATGGGGAATTATGGAAGCGAAGTTTCGCCCATTAAATAACGGTCACATTCACGAGCTGCTGCTCTGCCTTCATTAATGGCCCAAACCACCAAAGATTGACCGCGCCTCATATCTCCAGCCGCAAATATGCCTTCAATATTAGTGGAAAACCTTCCATACTCTGCCTGTACATTTGACCTAGAATCTCGTGCTAAGCCCAATTCTTCTGCAATGGTATCTTCTGGTCCAAGAAAACCCATTGCTAAAAAAGCAGCTTGGGCAGGTATTTCTCGCTCACTTCCCTGAACTTCGACTGGGGAATATCTACCGTCCTCCATCTTCCATTCGATGTCGCAAATTGTCACACCTTTAAGATTGCCTTGATCATCTCCAATAAACTTTTTGGTCATGGTCAAATAATTGCGCGGATCTTTTCCAAAAACTTCTTTGGCCTCTTCCTGTCCATAGTCCATCTTGTAAACTTTGGGCCACTCGGGCCATGGATTGTCATCTGCCCTTTCTTCAGGTGGACGGGGCATGATTTCCAACTGCGTAATGCTCTTGCAGCCATGACGAACGGAAGTTCCCACACAATCAGTGCCGGTATCGCCCCCTCCAATCACTACAACATCTTTGCTGTTGGCTGCAGTTTCAAAAGCTGTAACATCCTTAAGCTCAAGCAATCCCTGAGTGTTAATTGTCAAGAATTCCATTGCATAATGAACACCCTTGAGCTCTCTTCCCTCAATCGGTAAGTCTCTTGGCTTAGTCGCTCCACAGCATAAAACGACCGAATCAAAATCTTCCAAGAGGGACTTAGCAGGCAAATCTTTGCCGACCTCAGTGGAAACAACAAACTTAATACCTTCAGCAGCCATCAAGTCGACTCTTCTTTGAACAATTTCCTTTTCCAACTTCATGTTGGGAATTCCATAAAGTAATAAGCCACCAATCCGGTCCGCCCGTTCGTAAACGGTAACTAAATGGCCGGCTTTATTTAATTGATCAGCCGCTGCCATTCCAGCAGGCCCAGAACCTACAACAGCTATTTTTTTGCCAGATCTTTGGGTAGGTGGCTGAGGAGTTACCCACCCTTCTGAAAATCCTTTGTCAATGATTGAACATTCTATACTCTTGATGGTGACGGGCGGTTCAATAACTCCAAGCACACAAGAGCCTTCACAAGGAGCGGGACAAACGCGTCCAGTAAATTCAGGAAAGTTATTAGTCTTATGTAAACGATCCAAAGCATCACGCCATTTTCCTTTGTAGACCAAGTCATTCCATTCGGGAATCAAGTTATTGATCGGGCAACCACTAGCCATATTAGCTAAAGTCATTCCAGTATGACAATAGGGTGTACCACAATCCATGCACCTAGAGCCTTGTTGGCGTACTTTGTCTTCGTCGAAAGGTTCATGTATTTCTTTCCAGTCCTTGATTCTTTCCAAAGGAGAGCGATCAGGTATGGATTGCCTTTCGTGTTCTAAAAATCCGGTTGGTTTTCCCATAATTTGAGAGGAATAAAAGTTAAAATTAGTGACCTGCAGCCACATTTTCTTCAAATGCGGCTTGGATTGCATCATCCCCTTCAAGTCCTCGTTCTTCTGCTTTTTTGAGAGCAAATAGAACGCGCTCATAGTCTTCGGGCATGATCTTTACAAATTTTTCTGCAGCTGACGACCAGTCATTCAGGAGATCAATTCCTCGAGGAGAATCAGTATATTCAACATGACGAGAGATTAAACTTTTAATCAAATCTATCTCTTGGTCATCACACTCGACTAATGGGTAAGTCTTTACCATCTCTGTGTTTAACTTTGTTGAAACGAAATCACCCTCCTCGTCATAGATGTAAGCGACTCCTCCAGACATACCAGCTCCGAAGTTTCTACCTGTTTTCCCAAGGCACAATACCAATCCACCAGTCATGTATTCGCAACCATGATCTCCTAACCCTTCAACAACGGCATGAATTCCAGAATTTCTAACGCAAAATCTTTCCCCTACTACTCCGGACACAAAAGCCTGACCGGCGGTAGCTCCATAAAAGCATACATTTCCTGCAATGATGTTCTCATGGGCAACAAAAGGAGAATCCTCAGGAGGCCGAACAATAATCTTTCCACCTGATAAACCCTTACCCAAATAGTCATTGGTGTCGCCAGTTACCGTGAAAGTCATTCCTTTGGGGCAAAAGGCTCCTAAGCTTTGTCCCGCAGATCCGGATAGGTTTACCTTAACGGTATCTTCAGGAAGTCCGTTGGGCCCGTGCTTTCTCGAAATTTCAGCACCAGTAATGGTACCTACAACACGATCAGTATTAATCACAGGAAGATCAATATTCACCGCTTGACCGTTTTCAATTGCAGGCATTGCACGTTTAAGAATTTCACGATTATCTAACGAACGATCAAGCAAATGATCTTGCTTCATTTGGCAATAAGTTCCCACTTCTGGTCCAACATCAGGGCGGTGTAAAATTCCGGAATAATCAAGGCCTTTGGCTTTCCAATGATTAATTGCTTTTCTTAATTCGAGCATGTCTACCCGACCAACCATTTCGTTTATTGTACGAAAGCCTAGTTTGGCCATGGTTTCCCGAATTTCTTCAGCAACAAAATTCATGAAATTGACAACGGCATCTGCTCCACCGGCAAACTTTTCACGCAACCTTGGATCTTGAGTGGCTATACCCACAGGACAGGTGTTCTTGTGGCATACACGCATCATCAAACATCCAAGAGTAATGAGTGGTGCAGTGGCGAAACCAAATTCTTCGGCTCCCAATAGGCAGGCAATAACCACATCTCTACCCGTTTTGAGTTGACCATCAGTCTCCAAAACAACTCGACTGCGCAAATCATTTAGCAACAAAGTTTGATTGGTTTCCGCCAATCCTAATTCCCATGGAGCACCTGCATGCTGGATGGATGACCGGGGGGATGCACCCGTTCCACCGTCATATCCCGAGACAAGGATGACATCTGCCTTTGCTTTGGCTACTCCCGCAGCAACTGTGCCCACACCCACTTCCGAAACTAATTTTACATTGATACGAGCATGATGATTGGAATTTTTCAGATCGTGAATCAGTTCAGCCAGATCTTCGATTGAATAGATATCATGATGTGGAGGTGGAGAAATCAATCCTACGCCAGGGGTAGTTCCCCTTGTTTTGGCAATAGGTGGGAGGACCTTGTGACCGGGCAATTCGCCACCTTCTCCAGGCTTGGCTCCCTGTACAATTTTAATTTGTATTTCATCCGAATTCACCAAGTAAAAACTAGTTACTCCAAAACGGCCGCTCGCAACCTGTTTGATTGCGGACCGCCGGGAATCACCATTTGCATCAGGCGTAAAGCGCTCAAGATCTTCCCCGCCCTCTCCAGTATTGGATTTACCACCTAGTCGATTCATCGCGATAGCTAAACTTTCGTGAGCTTCCTTTGAAATCGACCCGTATGACATTGCTCCGGTTTTAAATCGCTTAACGATATCTGATGCAGACTCAACTTGGTCTAATGGAATTTCTTTTGCAGAATCGAAATTAAAATCCATCAATCCGCGTAATGTGAACAGATCTCTTGATTGATCATTCACCGCATCTGAATATTCCCGAAAAACAGAAAAATTTCCAAGTTTGGTAGCTTTTTGTAATTTATGGATGGTAGTGGGATTAAAAAGATGCTTTTCACCATTTGCTCGCCACTGGTAAACACCGCCAGGATCTAAATCTGAAGCTCTGCCGTCTGGTCGCTCGGAAAAACCAGTACGATGACGAGTGAGTGTTTCTTCCGAAAGAGCGCTCAACCCAATACCTGAAACACGGGAGGATGTTTTGGTGAAATATTGGTCGATGACCTCCTGGTTCAAGCCAATCGCTTCAAATATTTGTGCCCCCCGATAAGAGGCAATTGTGGAGATCCCCATCTTGGACATGGTCTTGATGACTCCGTTTAAGTTTGCCTTAAGAAATTTTTGGCACGCAGAATCAGGGTCAGCCTGCAAATCTCCAGTATGTATGAGATGGCGAACGGTTTCCAAGGCAAGGTAAGGATTGATCAAATCAGCTCCATACCCAAGCAATAAAGCGAAATGCTGGACTTCCCGGGGCTCTCCCGACTCGACAATAATCGATACTTTCGTGCGTGTGCCTTTTCGAATCAAATGGTGGTGTAACCCAGAAGACGCAAGCAAACAAGGTATAGCTGCTTGCCCGGAATTAATTCCTCGATCTGAAATGATTAACAGATTAACTCCGTTTTCAATCGCTTGGTCAGCTTGAAGGAAAAGATCCCCCAAGGAAGCCTCCAATGCCTTGGCACAAGGCTTTTCTTTTCTATCAGCATTAAACAAAGCTGATAAGGTCACCGATTTAAACGGGGCGGGCAATTCTCCTTGCAGTTGACGAATAACTTTGTCGTCCACTAATGGACTTTCAAATTTGATCATTCGTGCACTGTCGGGACCTGGCTTGGTAAGGTTTCCTTCCGAGCCAAGAAAAGTAACCGATGCAGTCACAATTTCCTCACGAATAGGATCAATGGGCGGATTGGTTACTTGGGCAAAAAGTTGTTTGAAATAATTATAAACAAGTTGTGGCTTTTCTGACAAAACTGCCAAGGGGGAATCATTACCCATCGAGCCTAATGGTTGTTTGCCTACTTCTGCACTTGGACCGATTAAAAACCGCAAATCTTCAAAAGTATAACCAAATGCTTTTTGCCTAGTGAGCAAGGTACTAAATACATCCTCTGAATCGTTGGATACTGAAGGAAGATCCGCTTGATTAATTAAAGAACTCTTCAGCCAAGCACCATAGGGTGCTTCCGAAGATATGCTCTTTTTAAGTTCATCATCCTCGATTATTCGGCCTTCATCCATATCAACCAAAAACATTCTACCAGGTTCCAGACGCCCTTTTTTAACAATTTTGTCTGAAGGGATGGATGATAAAACTCCAACTTCTGAAGCCAAAATTACTCGATCGTCAGAAGTTACATAATACCTAGATGGGCGAAGACCATTACGATCCAAAACCGCACCAATTTGTACTCCGTCGGAAAAGGCAATGGATGCAGGTCCGTCCCAAGGTTCCATCAAACAGGCATGAAATTCATAAAATTCACGCTTATGAACATCCATATTCTTATGCTTTTCCCATGGTTCAGGAATCATCATCATCATGGAATGAGCCAGACTACGACCTGAGAGAGTCAAAAATTCCAGGCAATTATCAAATTTTTGAGAGTCCGAACCATCTTCACGAATGATGGGGAAGAGTTTGGAAACATCGTCTCCAAAAACTTCACTCGCTAATTGCATTTGTCGGGCATAAAGCCAATTTTCGTTCCCTCTTACTGTGTTAATCTCACCATTGTGACAAATGTAGCGAAACGGCTGAGCTCTTGGCCAACTAGGGAAAGTATTTGTCGAAAACCTGGAATGCGTTAGTGCAAGTGCTGATTCCATGTCAGGATCACTTAAATCCGGAAAATAGTCCGAAAGTTGTTCCGTGGTAAGCATGCCCTTGTAAACGATGGTACGAGAAGAAAAGCAACATGCGTGAAAATCAACGTCGTCGTAATGATCTAAATAACGCAATCGATGACTTATAATTCGACGGGCAAGATAAAGTTTTCTTTCAAAGGCTAACCCCGACTCAACACATTCGGGGCGCTCAACAAACAATTGCTCCATTAACGGTTCACAAGCGGCGGATGCTTTGCCAAGGATTTCACTCCTCACGGGTACTTTACGCCAACCGATCAGACCGAGATTTTCCTCATCTAAAACTTCTTCGACTATCTTTTTTTCATTAATCCGGTCGGACTCCTTAGAAGACAAAAACAAAAATGCTACTCCGTAATCTCCGGCCGGTGGTAGTTCTTTAGATATTTCCTCCGTAACTACTTTGCGAAAAAACTTATCGGGAGTTTGAATAAATATGCCTGCGCCGTCGCCGGTAATAGGGTCACACCCACAACCCCCACGATGGTCAAGGTTTACGCAAATCTCTAGAGCTCCACGGACAATATCGTGGGACTTTCTGCCTTTCATATCCACGATCAATCCAATCCCGCAATTCTCGTGCTCGAATTGAGGGTCGTACAAACCTTGTTTCTTGGGAGTAGTCATGTTCAGTATGTTATATCAAAGCCAAAGTATTTCAAAAAGGAATGAGTATTCTGCGCCATGCAGTTTAGCGGTCAAGGCAGAAGGGTTAGCCATTTACTTGGAAACAAAAAACTCTGAGGAAATAGGTAAAGTAGGATGCCATCTACGAGATTGTAAGCGAAAGCCTGAATCCTCCACTAGCAATAGAATATCTTGAAGTTTATTGGCCTCAATTTCGCAATTTACTTTGAAAAAATGGTATAAGAATCGAATCATGACTTTGTGAAGATATGTATAAAACACACTCGTTTGGGGGTTTATTGCAAAGTCAGAGTTTAACCAAACCGCATCTGACTCCATCATTTTATGCATCTTCCTAAGGCCACTTTTTATTTTTTTATTCCAAAACAATCCCAAAAAAAACACGTGCAAACGGCGTCATATTTATGAAAAGATTTAAAATCTTCAAAGGAGAGGTTTATGAAGTTGTGATTAGAAAGATTATATGAAGGTATTGATTTTTTATTTCAGATAGCATCGCTTCAGATGATTCGACTAGGGTAATGATTGCTCCCCTATTGGTCTTGATCAATTCAGTAAATAAACGACCCCGTCCTTCTCCAATTAACAAAATTCTTTGACGTCCTCTAATTTTGTCTAATTGACAAGTTCTTGCCCATTGAAGCTGATTTCCGAAAACCACTTTTTCTAAAATCGTGTAAATTTTAGCTACTCGATCAAAATTCATAGGATATACAATGAAATAGCCACAAGTGGTAAAACCCAAAAAGTAGTTTCTAAATGAACTCTAAATTTGTCACCCCTGAGTTGCCATTTTCGCAACAACAACAACAGCAAAATTGGTAGCAAGACTGATACGCAGAAAAAAGGAGGATAAATTTCGCCTAAAATCCATCCAACAAATAAATAACAACTCCAAGCTCCATAAAAGAATTTGGAAAGTTGCCTGCGAAGAGTTGCGTGATGTGAAATAAAGGAACATACAGCGCCCTCATCCTCGTTTCTTATCTCAAATTCTTTAAGGGTTAGGCAGTTAAGCGTAAAAGCAAAACATATATAGATCCATCCCATGCAAACAGAGAAAGAATCTGCCCTTCCGAATTCCCAAAAGATACACCCCAATCCAAGTATGAACGAGGTGCGAATTTCCTTTGGAAAATACTCAAGTTTTCTCTTTCCTTCGATCAAACAAATTAAAAAGTTACTCAGAGCTAAAAAAAATAAACAAAAACCAACTGACAAAATAAATATACCCAGAGTACTCATTGAGTAGATAATAATTGCAATTAAAACTAATACCCAACCCACTACAAATCGGATGGGGTGTGCACGACCTATTAGAAACCTAGATGGACTGATTTTGTTATTATCTGTGGGTTCAAAAAAACGATCTGCAGAATAAGCCAACCAAACCGCCGTACCTAATATTAAGGTTTCATCGAAAAAAAATTTATTATTAAGTCCGACGGAAACAAAAGTTTTCCAAACTATCGCAACAAGTGCAGCATCCAATGAGAGATGATGTATCAATCTTCCTGGTTTCAAAATAATTATTTGCACACAATGCTGAAGGTTAGGTTTGCGAAGATTTCAATAAAGTGATAAAAAGAAACAATGAAAATCAAAGCATATTTAAAGCCTCAGTGCGGTTGGAGCATGGGTGTCAGGGCAATCATGGACAAATATTCCTTGGAATACGAAGATCTCGACATTATCAACAAGCAAAATCTTTTTGCAGAGATGGTAGAGAAAACCGGTCAGACTAACCAACCATGCGTAGAGGTAGATGGTGTTATGCTAACCGATGTAAGTGGTGAGGAAGTCGAAAACTATTTAATATCTAACAAACTTGTTGAATCTAGTGAACAAAAACCTGAAGCTCCAATAGATTCTGCTTGCTCTGACGAGGAGCATCGTCGTATGGCTGAAGAAAACCCTTCTCCTGTTCGATTCTTTTAACCTAATTCTTAGACCATGACCTACGTAGTTACTGAAAAGTGTGTTGACTGTAAATTTACAAGCTGCGTCTCCGTATGCCCGGTGGACGCTTTCCATGAACTTCCTGACCGACTCTACATCAACCCGGAAGCGTGCATTGATTGCAACGCATGCATGGACGAATGTCCCGTTGAGGCGATCTTCCCTGATATGGATGTTCCGGAAGAGCTTCAGGAATGGATTGAGTTAAATGAAAAAGCTGAAGAGTATCCTCAATTAGTTGGACAAATAGATGCCCTCAAAGGACCAAAGTGCTCAGATCCAGATGCGGATCAATAATCACTACGTTAAAACGTAAAGAATATGCTTGTTCTCAAGCAGATTTGTTTTTTCATAACACCATTGCCCTATGAAAAATAAGTTATCCATCACTTCTTCTATAAAAGATGAACATCAACCTTTATCCCTTACTCAAGACGATAAAGCTTTTGTTTTCTTTTTGTTTAAAAACACTGCACTTATAGAAATCAGCGAATCCCTGCACGAGATTACCGCAGGATCCATTTTATTAAGAAGCCCGCACATTCCCCTGGTTGTTAAACCTCAAGGCAACGATGCGTTAGCTTATTCTAAAGTATACTTTAAAGGTAAGGATGCCTCAAAGGTGACAACCTTATCATGCATTGAACCCGACATTGTATTGAAACCATTGCACGTTCATTTCGCTGACAGCATAATTTCTAAAATAGAGGTAGAGATTAAAACCAAAAATTTTAACTGGGAGAGTATCGTGCTATCTCACATTTTAGAATTACTTGCCAAAACTCATCGCCTAACAAATCACAATTTCGTCGAGATTTTACCCGACCATGCTCAAAAACTCCGTGATTTGCGGGCAGAAATTCATGAAAAATTTTCCAAAAACTGGAAAATTGAAGACATGGCTGGTATCATGAAACTTAGTACGAGTCGATTTGCTTCTCTTTACAAGACGACTTTTAAAATCAGCCCCACCGAAGACTTAATTCAAACCCGAATCGATCAAGCGAAAAAAATGCTGTCAGGTTCGAAAGTAAGCGTCAAAAGAGTTTCCGATGCATGCGGATTCGAGAGCGTTCACTACTTTCACAGAGCATTTAAGAAAAGAGTAAACCTTACGCCCAAACATTATCAAAACAGTCAATTCGCCCAAGAGGGTTCTGTTTTCACATCCGAAAGACACTTCTCATTGGACCGCCTAACTCAAAATGCTGAGTACTCGGGAATTATTGAATTAATTGATGGAGAGTTGCGCTTTCATGGAAACACCTCTCATGTCTCAGAACTATTAGGCTATTCGCAACAGCATCTTCATGATAATGCATTCATTAATTTTGTTGCTCCTCAGGATACTTCAATCGCACTTGAAGGTGCAGCTAAGATAATGAAGGGTAAAAATGTAATGGATCTCAACATTAACCTAGTTCACAAGTCTGGTACAAATGTTCCTGTTCAATTTTCGGCACTCCTCAAAGGCAAAAATTGGTATTGGTTTATGAAGCATGCTGCATTAACAGTTGCTTAATTCCTTTTTATTTTTTCTCAGCAGACCAGCTAAAGTTTCCCGCACCTTGGCCGTTAACCTGTTTTTCTAGGCCGTCATCTACTGCGAACCTAACATGTTCGAGAGATGAACTGTAGCACCTAAAGCTTTTGCTAAAGGGTATAGATTTCTCCCAGCCCTTACTGAGGTTTTTAAATTCATGGAAAACTTTAGGTGACTTCCCTTCATCGCTAATAATGAGTCTTTCTATAGGTCCAAAAGTCGCCAGTTTAAGCATCAAATCCACAGAAATTTCATCAGTTGTATTGATACTATCAATGGATCGTTGAGGATTGCCCGTCTTGGGCACAGTTTCCCGAACTGAAGATTCAGACGAAATAATTGGTTCTGACGAACCTGAATCCAATTTTTGATCATCCGAGGAAAAGATTATAATTAGAATGATAGCAAAAAGTACAAACCCTCCTGAAATTAAACCAATAAAAATGAATGGATTTTTAGAGGATGAGAGCGAAGTCTTGGCTCTAGTAATTCCCTTGTGATCAACGGAGCTAAAATCTTTTGATGAATCAGCTGATTCAGAACCCCCAATTTTACCAATTGGTTTTTTTACGGAGCGACCTTTATCCCCTCCTATTTCTAAATTTAAATCATCAACTGCGGACTCAGGATCTATACCTAAAAATCGTGCATAAACACGAATAAATCCACGCAAATAAACTTCTGGAAGTTGAAGATCGAATTTACCTGCTTCAAATGAAGTTAAAAAATCACCGCGAATCTTGGTAGATTCTGATGCTTCTCGTATGGATATCCCTTTTCGATTTCTAGCTTCTTCAAGTTTTTGTCCAATGGCCATCGTATATTATGTTTAGTAAGCACATTTTCAGTAAATTCGAAGATGATCAAGTTGAGAATTTCAAATGATTAAAGATCCATTAGAATTTCTCTTCCTTGACCAGGCAAGTCGGGACCTACAATTCCACGATCTTCCAACTCGTCCATAATTCTTGCTGCCCGATTATATCCAATACTTAATTTGCGCTGAAGGTTTGAAGTCGATGCTCGCTTGGTTGTGCGAATAATTTCCACAGCTTTTTTTAACATTGGGTCATCGTCAGATTCCCCATCTCCAGCACCTAAGACATCGTCTTCTCCAGCAGAATCAATCTGCTCCCTAACTTCTTCAATGATTTGCGGAGGGCCATTGACTTTTAAGTAGTCTACAATCCCGTTTATTTCTTCATCGCTAACAAAAGCTCCCTGTGCCCTCATAAAACTCGCACTACCCGGGGGTATAAAAAGCATATCTCCTTTACCGATCAAAGACTCAGCACCCTTTCCATCCAAAATTGTCTGGCTATCACGGTAGGATGCAACTCGAAATGATATTCTACTAGGCAAGTTCGCCTTAATCACCCCAGTGATAACATTTACTGACGGCCTTTGTGTAGCAATGATAAGGTGTATACCTGCTGCTCGAGCCAATTGGGCAAGACGAGCGATTCCTGTTTCAACATCTGCTTGTGCCACCATCATTAAATCAGCCAATTCATCAATAATACAGACAATGTAAGGCAATTTATTTTCAGGGATTTCTAAGACATCATCGTCCCGGGGAACTTGAATTGATGAAAGAGCAGCTCGTTCTTCTGCCGTCATCTCCGCGTCCAACAACTGGGCCTTTTCCTTTTCTTCTTTGTCCTTTAGGATTTTAGCGTTGAAACCTGCAATATTACGAACTCCTACTTTTGAGAAGATTTGATAACGGCGCTCCATTTCAGCCAATAACCATTTTAAAGCACCAGGAACCTTCTTAGGTTCTGTGACCACCGGAATAAGCATGTGAGGTAAATCATTGTAGACTTTCATTTCCACAATTTTTGGATCCACCATAATGAATCTTACATCTTCTGGACTTGAATGATAACATAAAGAAGCGATGATCGCGTTTATACAGACCGTTTTCCCAGATCCCGTAGACCCTGCAACCAACAAATGAGGCATCTTGGTTAGATCCGCAACCAGAGGCCTCCCACTAGCTTCTTTACCCAAAACAATAGGGATTTCAGCATTTGCATCAGCCCAAGCTTTTGATTGCAAGATTTCTTTGAGGCAAACAGGTGCCGATATATCATTAGGTACTTCCACGCCGACACATCCTTTGCCAGGAACGGGAGCAAGTATGCGCACTCCGTCCGCCATTAGAGCCATTGCCAAATTTTTGTCTAAATTGGCAATTTTTTCCACCCTGACACCGGCCGCTGGATGAATATCATAACGGGTAATAACGGGCCCTGTATGAACTTCTCCAATTTCAACATCGATCTTAAACTCATGCAAAGTCTCCTTTAATCTCTTCGCTTTGATCATATGATCTTCATCTCCACCAGAAGAAATTTCAGGAGGTTCCATTAACAATTCAAGAGTAGGGAATTTATAATCTCCCCTCCGCTCAGGAAATAAGTCTGTAGATTTTTCTGTTTTTTCCGCTCTTACCACTTTGAAGCCGTCGTCCAAAAGAACTGATTCCTTAGCTTTACCCACATCCAATTCTTTTTTCTTTGAAGGGGAAGCAGGTGGCTCTTCTAAATTTGTTAGGGGTTCTGCATTTTCTTCTTTAAGTTCTACTTTATCAATTTTGGGAGATTTAAGTTTTTTAAGATGCGAAGAACCTGTGGATGACTGAAGGGGCTCTTTAAATTCAGTACTCTGACGAGAGATATCACCAAACAAGGCATCTTCGCCTCTGTCTTTTTTATAAGAAAATATTTTTTTCCAAATGGATGTGGATTCTTCAGTATTTTTATCTTTTTCAGGAACTGTCGAGTTAACTTTATCTTCGATTGTTTTTTCTCCGTTTCTTTTCAGGGATGAGAAAAGACCAAACAAGAAGACCACAGAGTTTTGTACTTTTTCCGCACCGATAGAAAAGTGAAAAGCCAATGAGAAAATCATCATAAAAATGGCTAATAGCCAAGTTCCTACACCACCTATCCAAACCTTTAATAACCCGCCACTTTGTTGCGTAGATTCCTCGAGTAGTGGAATACCAGAATACATCCATGAACCTAGGACACCACCAGCTCCATGCTCCAAAATTGACTGATCGAAAAGCGGTAAACCAGAATCTTCAATTGATGAAAAGTCTCGAAGGTTAGCTATTAGGCAAATTGAAATAATAACAAAAGGAAGAGGGAATAATTTTTGAAATTTTTGTTGCTTCGTACTTGGTTTCAAACAAAGCCAAGAGGAAACCCCTAGTGACCAAGGTAATAACCACGCGGATATCCCAAAAATTGCAAAAACATATCGAGCAATTAACAAACCGGCTTGACCCAAGATGGGAGCGGGACCGTCAGGAGGGAAATTATGATAGTTCAATGGATTATAATCTATAAAAGATATCAAGCTCAATAGAGATAAAATGGCTAAGAAAACCCCCCAGCCCTTTCTTTGAACCGGTGACAAATCTGACAGACCACTTCCTTTTTTGTTTTTAGCAGATACGTTTGCCACTATTATATTTTGGGCGTATAAATCACCACATCTGAATTTCACCACACATTAAGGTATTGAAACTGTAATGCACAAAATTTTCAAGTTTGAACCTCATTATTTCGAACGAATATGGGGAGGACGCGCATTTCAGACTATTTTAGGAAGAAATATTCCAGCTAAGCAAAATATCGGAGAATCTTGGGAAATCGTCGATAGAGATGATTGCCAGTCTGTACTTACTCATTCTGAAGGTGAATCCATTACATTACGGGCATTGCTCAAGGGACAGCCCCATTATATCATGGGACCTGGTTGGAATGTAGACGACAAATTCCCAGTTTTGGTTAAATGGTTAGATTGTAATGAACGCCTCAGTTTACAGGTTCATCCTCCGAAATCTGTTGCTGGTTTAATATCTGGTGAGCCGAAAACTGAAAATTGGTATGTTGCTCATACAACAGCCGAGGCTGGACTATTTGTCGGTCTTAAAATTGGAACAACAAAGAAGAAATTCATTAAAGCTCTCAAGGAGAATAAGTTAGAAGCAGTCTGCCATCGTATTAACTCATCTGCAGGGGACTCCATATTGGTTAATAGCGGATCGATACATGCAATTGATGGGGGTAATCTCATCTTAGAAATTCAACAAAATTCGGACACAACATATCGAGTTTATGATTGGGGCAGGAAAGATAAGACTGGATTTACCAGAAAACTCCATATCGAAGAGTCGTTAAGGTGTATTAATTTCAACGATTTCGAACCCGAAATTACTTCCACTAATAACTCTCAAGTTCAGGTACTAGCCGAGTGCAAACACTTTAGGATAAGAAAGTTTACATTCCCTAAACCGATGAAACTCAAACTGAAAAACTTGCAACAGCAATGCATGATCCTTAATCCCCTTTTTTCTGATATTTCGGTTGCAAACGAAGTCATCCCGGCAGGTACACTTGCCCTTTCTCCCTATGCAGAGGATTGTGAAGTTCAAATTAATCAACCAGGAGAAATGATTTTAACGGACAACTTCTTTATTCCCCAAACAAATTCAATATAAGGTTTTAGTTATAATTTCATTCATGTTGACCTCAATTTAGAGATTAGATTTACTCATCTCTTTTGTGCTCAAAACCTTAATCATGGAAGACAAAGAAGACTTAACGGATACAGACAATAATCAGACCGAACCTCCTGTAGAAGAAAACGAGGATTCGGATCAGAATCTAGAGGAGAGTCCAACCATGCTCAAGAGCCGCCTTCACGAAGCTTACAGTAAGCAGGAGGATCTACAGTCCAAATATTTGAGAACATTCGCAGATTTAGAAAACCTTAAAAAAAGATCTATTCGAGATCGTGAAGAGGCGATACAAAGGGCTCGACTACAACTTATTGAAGATTTGCTTCCTGTAATTGACGCATTTAAAATGGGAATGATTGAGGCAACTAAGTTTGATCCCGATGGTCCCATTGTCAACGGCTTCAACATGGCAACCAACCAACTTCAAAATGTTTTAGGAGAATATGGTTTAGTATGCATTGAAGAAACAGGGGGGCAATTTGATCCCAATATTCATGAAGCTATTGGTCACGAAGAAAGTGAAGAGGAAGATACAGTTCTCAAAATAATTCGAATCGGATATCGATTAAAAGATCACTTGATCAGACCCGCTAGTGTAATCATTTCGCAGAAAAGAAAAGATCAGGCTTCGGAATGATTAAACTGATAAAACTTTAAAATACAAAAACCATATTATGCCAGATAAGGACTTCTATCAGGTGCTGGGTGTAAACCGAGATGCCTCTGACTCTGAAATTAAAAAGGCCTATCGAAAATTAGCCATTCAATTTCATCCGGATAAAAATCCCGGGAATAAAGAAGCGGAAGAAAAATTTAAAGAAATTTCTGCTGCATTTGATATATTAAAAGATCCTGAGAAGCGATCAAAGTACGATCAATTCGGGCACGATGCATTTCGAGGCGGCCACTCATCCGGGGGAGTTGATCCCTTTGATCTGTTTAAAGATGTTTTCGGTGGTGGTGGCGGAAGAGGTGGTTTTGGTAGTATATTCGAGGACTTCTTTGGAGGAGGAGGTGGTGGAGGCAGAGCATCTGAGGGGGTTAGCGGCAATGATTTGCGAGTCACCGTTTCCATCTCTTTGGAACAATCTGCTAGTGGTGTAGAAAAAGAAATTAAATACTCTCGGCACCTTGAATGTTCAGAATGTGAAGGTTCTGGTTCTGCAGATGGCTCATCCAAGACAATGTGCCCAACTTGTGGAGGTGTTGGTCAAGTTGCCTCTAATCAAGGATTTATAAGTATCCGAAGAACCTGTCCAACTTGCAATGGTTCTGGTGTGAAGATTGAAAACCCTTGTAATTCATGCTCAGGACAAGGTCGCAAAAAAAGCAGCGATTCTGTGAAAGTTAAGATTCCCGCAGGGATCCACGACGGCTCTAGGCTTTGTTCTAGGAATCGTGGGGATGCAGGCCCACAAAAAGGTCCATTTGGTGACTTGTATGTCGATGTTCAAGTCAAAGCACACGATCTTTTTGAAAGAGACGAGGATGACCTGTTTCATGAACTCTTTATCCCTTTTACTTTATCAACACTCGGAGGAACGGTTGAAACTCCTACATTAGATGGTAAAGTGACACTAAAAATTCCTCCTGGAACACCATGTAATAAAACATTTCGTATTCGGGACAAAGGTATGCCCAACTTACGATCACCTTCTCATAGGGGAGATCTATATGTTAAAATCGTTATTGAAGTTCCCAAGAATCTAAATAAAGAACAAAGGCAGAAACTAGTCGATTACGGACTTTCATGTGGAGAAGAAGATCTAAGTTCTGAATCTGGTATATTAGATAAAGCGAAACGTTTTTTTGATGGGGATAATTAAAAGTGTCCGAAATCGAGATTCCAGTTAAAAATTCATACTCTTTTGAGGAAATTTGCAAAATTCGCACAAAAAAAGAGCAACAAGGTAAATCAATTGTTCTAACAAATGGATGCTTTGATTTAATCCATGCCGGGCATATTTACTCTCTCGAAAAAGCCGCTGCTCTAGGAGACGAACTTTGGGTTGCTTTAAACTCCGATTCCAGTATCCGCAAACTAAAGGGAATTAACAGACCCATCTACAGTCAAAACGAAAGGGCTTACCTGCTTGGTGCTTTAGAAGTAGTCAACCTAACTTTCTTTTTCGACAGTACAAACCTTGCTCAGGAAATAAAAAGGCTAAAACCTGAATTTTATGCCAAATCTGGGGATTATTCCTTAGATAATTTAAACCCTGAAGAACATGCGGCTCTAGAAGAAGCCAATACCCAAATTTGTTTTGTTCCGTTTCTTGAGGGGTTTAGTACCACCCGAACTGTAGAATCTATTAAAAATACCTAAGTTTTAAATATACTGTGAAAACCATAATCTTAGGTTCAGGAAATGGAACAAATTGCCAAGCGCTTCTTGACGCTTTTTCTGACGGATTACTCGGAACAACAGAAATAGTTGCCGTATTCTCAGACAGGCAAAATAGTGGGATATTAAAATGTGCTGAAAAGGCCGGCATTTACTCATCTTATCTTGGCAAATATCCCCGCATTCAGGAGAATGAATCGTCCCACTTTATCATAGAAGAAGACCATTGGATAACAGCAATTAAATCGAAACAGCCCGACTTAATTGTTCTTGCTGGCTTCATGAAAATTGTCAGCCAAAGATTTATCGATTCATTTAATTCGAAAATTATCAATCTGCACCCTAGCCTACTGCCTTGCTTTCGTGGTTTAAATGCAATTAAGCAAGCATGGGATGCAGGTGTGAAAATTACAGGGTGCACTGTTCATTGGGTCTCATCTGAATTAGATGGAGGGCCCATTATCGCACAGGCACCCGTTCGTATTATGTCCTCCGATACTATCGAATCAACTACAGCAAAAGTACAGGCTGCTGAACATATGTTATTACCCAGTGTTGTCGCAGATATTGCTCATACTGATTCAATCGCTAAGCCCCGTGATTAAACTCACAAGCTCAATCCCCGAAAGTTCCCTTGATTTTATCGATGGATACCTATTTGAACATGCTCCTTCGCCTTGGATTGTAGAAATTGATAAACTAACCGGTGGTATGGTTTTGACTGGATACTTCGCTACTCAAAGCGAGATGCATAACGAAACTTTTCAACTTAAAGGTGAATTAAAAGATTTTCTCGAATTTAATTTCTCTCAGGAAAACATCCAAGATACTGATTGGAAAAATTCTTACAAAAAGCACTTTAAAGCATGGAGTTATAACGGCTTTCACCTTGTACCTTTATGGCTTAAAGATGATTTCAATATACCAGCAAACAATCACGCACTATTTTTAGATCCTGGCATGGCATTTGGTACGGGAAATCATGAATCTACACGAATGTGTATTGAATTCATAGTTGATGACACAAATTCTAAAAGCTGTGGAGATTCATTTGTTGATTTGGGATGTGGTTCCGGAATTTTAACTATTGCAGCATCATTACTCGGTTTTTCTAGTGTCCTAGGATTCGATAATGATGAAGATGCTGTTCGGATTTCCTCTGAGAATGCTAGTGTAAATAATTTACCAAACGACGTTAAGTTTCAGGTCAATGATTTAAACAAGATGAATCACTCATTGGGGAAATTTGATTATGTGGCAGCTAATATTCAGGCAGATATTTTAATAAGAAACGCTGAAAAAATCATCGATTTGAGCAATCCTAACTCTGTAATTATCCTTTCAGGAATTTTGGCTAAGGAGGTAAATCAAGTATGTGATTGCTTTCAAAATTTAAATCCGGACGGCGACATCCAAATTAACTTGAAAAGGATGGGTGATTGGGCAGCAGTCAGGATTATAAAATCTGACTGCAGCTAAATTAGATAAGCTACACAGTTTTGTAAAACCTAGCTCCAAATATTTAAAACTTTCAAGATTCCTGAAAGCCAAGTATATCAACCACCTAAATAAGTAAGGGCCTTAGGGATTGGTAAAGTGTAAAAAGCAAAACGATTTATTCCTAGAGCATCGATTTTCGTAGAAACTTTTTCCATTACATTTTTCACAGATGTAGGAGCGAGTGAAGTATATACAATTGCCCACTCTTCATTACACATATCTTCCCCGGTACTCGCCCGATCAGCCATAACTCCAAAATTAGTGCTAACACCTGGCGCACCTGCATCGAGTATCGCATCATAAACATCTGAATAATGATCACGAGGAACAACACAGTACAATCCAACTAAGTCTTTTAAGAAAGAGGTGCTTAGCGAAGTAGATTTGGTCTCTACACTACTTCTCCAGTCTTTTCCGCCTTTGACTTCATCCAATGCTGAGATGATTTGTTCCATACTAGCTCCGTGCGAAGAGCTAGCAACAGTACTGCTAACATTTATGAGTCCGTTGCTGACAGGAATCGAATACATAAAACCACGACCGGGTTCAGTAATTCTTCCTGCTCTTGCCATACTTGTAAATACATCACTCGACTCTGAACGATCAACCACACACCACACAAATTCTTTTTCTGGTCCCTTGGTCATGCGAAGTACCGGTATCTTGTCTCGGATGCCACCTCCTTCGCCAAAGGTTACAGTAGGGCCTGGTGCTCCTGCAGCTAGGGCAGCTTGTGCTATGTCTTCTGCAACTCCCTTCTCACAGATACAACAAATCGCTTCCATAGTAATCTCAGTAGAATTACCACCTTCTCCTTCTCCCTCGCCTTCCGTTAGTGGAAAACTTGAGGAATGCTGAGCTTCACTACAAGGAATACTAAAAATAGCTCCTGACCCAACACGGTCTAACCTGCCAGCTTCTATAGCAATTTTTGAAATTCTTTCATTTTGACTTTCAGGTACCAAAACTTGAACTAGGCACTGTTCAGGTGCAGGAGGGGGGAACATCTTAGCTAGAAAACCTCCTTCATTCAAAATTGAACCACGAGCTGAAACTTGAAAAATACCCTTAGCACCAGCTTTTTGTAATTCCTTCGAAACTTTGTCTAATGAATCTTTTGGTAAAATTAAATTTACCAAAGAAATATCGTTTTTAACTTCTAAATTATTCATTATGCAGCCTCCGCTAATTGTTCTGAAGATTGATTGCCTTTTGGTTTTTTTCGAACCAACAGACCAACAGTAAGCACTGTAATAATTGGTCCAACCGACGCAAGTGATAGAACACCAAAACCATCAATGGCTCCAGTCTTTGCACCAATACCAAGTCCCATAGCCAACACTAGTGGAACCGTTATTGGACCGGTTGTTACACCTGCACTATCCCATCCGAAATTAACAAAATCTTCACTCGAAATAAAAGTGAGAATTAAAAGCAAGGTGTAAGGGGGGATCAGGAGATACCAAAGTTCTAAATTGAATGCAATTTTAGCTACACCTGTGGCAATTCCCAAAGCTACTCCAGTAGCAACAGCTTGCATAAGCAAATTTTTCTTAAAAGCCCCAACAGTTATTTTCTCAACTGTAGATCCTAAGGCATTCAAGGCAGGTTCTGCTAAGGTTGCTCCGTACCCTAAAATAAACCCAAATAAAATCGCTAAGCATTTACCAACTGTGGAAGATTGGAAAATAGGATCGATAAATCCCTCTGATTGCCAGGGTTGAATGGATGCAAAACTAGACACGACATTTCCGCCAAGCTGTTCACCAAGTGGGGTTAATCCAAGTGCAAT
>Ga0209223_10001097_pt1 | contig 30169 bp, 25 predicted proteins | sample COG_06_FD_184750 | JGI IMG/M metagenome (GOLD analysis project Ga0209223, IMG submission 184750) | Pelagic Microbial community sample from North Sea - COGITO 998_met_06 (SPAdes) (version 2) | ecosystem: Environmental > Aquatic > Marine > Neritic zone/Coastal water | place: Helgoland, sampling...
ATATATACAGTGGTATAATAACAAAAGAATACATCAATATTTAAATTATTTAACTCCTTTAGAAATGGAGACAAAATTAAAAAATCCTAAAAATAAACGAGCTGCCTAAAATTGTAACATTTTTTGTAGGTATACCAGAATCTAAAATTCTACTTCTTGATTCTTACAGCCCTAATTTAGCTTTTATAAACATTAATAGGAATGGTTATTGCGTTATGAAAACCTCAACAAGAAATATCACCAATTCGTTAAATTGGAAGTATGATTACATCATTACTCAAAATTTCAGTTTTGACAAAGAGGTATTAAAATCATACCCAAATTTCAATAAGGAGACTTCGGTTCTTTATTCTAATGATAAGTTTACTATTCACACAAAAAAGTAGTACAGGTCTTTTGTTTTTTTTAAATTTGCAGCCTAATTTCAGATACAATGTTAGATAAAGTAAAAGAGCTGATTGGTGATGTAAAAGCGTTTAATGCTTCTACAAAAGAAGAGGTAGAACAATTCAGAATCCAATACTTAGGAAGTAAAGGGGTTTTAAAAGATCTTTTTAATGATTTTAAAGATGTTGAAAATCACTTAAAAAAGGACATAGGTCAAGCTCTAAATCAACTAAGAGGTGCTGCAACAGAAAAGGTAAACGAACTTAAAAATTCTTTTGAGAATACTGCTGAATCAAAAAGTATTTATGGAGATTTGACGAGACCTTCTGAGCCTATTAATCTTGGAGCAAGACATCCAATATCTATCGTAAGAAATCAAATTGTTGAAGTTTTTGATAGAATTGGTTTTACTGTATCTGAAGGACCTGAAATTGAAGATGACTGGCATAACTTTACGGCCTTAAATTTACCTGAATATCATCCAGCAAGGGATATGCAGGATACCTTTTTTATTGAGAAAGATCCAGATTTATTGTTGAGAACACATACCTCTTCGGTACAAACTAGATATATGGAAAACAATACACCTCCTATTCGTACTTTATCTCCTGGTAGGGTTTTTAGAAATGAGGACATCTCTGCAAGAGCACATTGTATTTTTCACCAAATTGAAGGGCTATATATTGATACTGATGTTTCTTTCGCTGACTTGAAACAGACCTTGTTATATTTCACTAAAGAAATGTTCGGTAAGTCAAAAATAAGATTAAGACCCTCTTACTTTCCATTTACAGAACCTAGTGCAGAAGTTGATATTTACTGGGGATTGGAAACTGAAACGGATTATAAAATCACAAAAGGTACAGGTTGGTTAGAAATTATGGGATGTGGAATGGTGGATCCTAATGTTTTGAAAAATGCCAATATTGACCCTACTAAATACAGTGGTTACGCTTTTGGAATGGGGATTGAAAGAATCGCTATGTTATTATATCAAATTCCAGATATCAGAATGTTTTATGAAAATGACGTACGTTTCTTAGAGCAATTTAAATCTGTTCTTTAATGAAAAAAGACATCATTATTCCAGAAGTGAAAGACGTATTTATGGCCATTGTTAAAGAATACAATGAGGATTTTAAATGCGACGATTGGAATGCCTATATCATAAATAACAAAGAGGTAGATCTTGATATGTTTTTGATAGTTTCTAAAGGGGATGAAGAAACAACAAAATTAAAAACATCTATCCTTAGAAAGAAAATAGACAAATTACCCGCTAAGTCCTATGCAAAAGTTGAGTACATCAACCCTGCTGTTCTGCGTCTTAACAACATATTTGATGTCACTTTTTTTGAAGGAACAAAAATGTTTGACAAAACATTCACTTTTAAAAAAGGAACCGTAAAAGAGGGTTCTTTAAGAATTATTCCTTTGTTAAAGAAAGAAGGCATCCTTGTGAAATAAAACCTCCATCGGTTTATTTTAACTCAATGTTTACAGGTTTCTTAGGCAAACTTAATCAGATTACCTATCTTTATTTTTTATAACCCATTTTAAACTAAAGAATGAGACCCAACGCTACAAAATTATTTTTAAGTATACTTTTTGTTTGCTCTTCCATATCAAGCTTTGCTCAAAACAAAACTACTTTATACGTTGGTGGTTATACAAATGGTGATGCAAAAGGTGAAGGAATTTATACTTTTGAATTCAATAGTGAAACAGGAGCCGTAAAAAACCAAAAACTTGTTGCCAAAGCTACAAGTCCATCCTACCTTGCTATTAGCTCAGATAAAAAAACTATTTATTCTGTAAGCGAGTCTAAAAACTACTTGAATTCTAATAGTGGTGCGATTGCGTCATTCAAAGTTTTAGCTGATGGGATGCTAGAAAAGAATGCTGAAATCAGTTCTTATGGAGCCAATCCTTGTCATTTAAGTCTAAATGCTAAAGGAGATAAATTAGTAGTCTCTAATTATACCGGCGGTACCTTTAGTTTGTTTTCGGTACTTAAAGACGGACGTATCGATACCATACAACAGGTGGTAAACCTAAATAATGATAGCATCAAAGCACATACGCATTCTGCTCAATTCTTTAAAAACGATTTGTTCATTGCCGACTTAGGAGTAAACACTTTAGAAAGATATTCTTTTTCAGACTCGGTTTACACTCCTAAACAAACCATTACCATGGCTGAAAAAAGCGGTCCTAGGCATTTTGCAATGACTAAAAATGCAGATTTTATTTATGTCATAAATGAATACGGAGCTACTATTAGTACCCTACAGAATACGGGTACGGAATATAAAAAAATCAAAGACACTTCTACTTTAGGAGAAAACTACAAAGGGAAAAACTCTTGTGCAGATATTCATTTGTCTAGCGATGAGAAGTTTTTATATGGTTCTAATCGAGGAGAAAACACCATTGTTGTTTTTGAAAGAAACAAAAAAGATGGGTCTTTAAGAAAAATACAATCGATAAGCTGTCATGGTGACTGGCCAAGAAACTTTACAATTGGACCTAAAGGTAATTTTTTACTAATTGCGAATAAGAAATCGAGCAATATTGCGATTTTCTTAATCGACAAAGCAAGCGGAGAATTGACTTATATTTATGACGTAAAATCCCCAAACCCTACTTGTTTACAGTTTTAATTAATCCAAACAATCAGTCAGTAATTTAAACTGACGTTTTGGACTTCTTTTTAGATACACAATATTATAAACCGCATCAATGATTGGTGTATTTGCCTTGTACGTTTCATTTAATTCAAATGCACTTTTTACGGCATAATAGCCTTCTGCAACCATACTCATTTCCATCATGGCTGCTTTTACGGTATAACCCTTCCCAAGCATATTTCCAAACATTCTATTTCTGCTAAAAGTAGAATAACCCGTAACTAATAAATCACCTAAATAAGCGGAATTATTAATATTACGTTTCATTTTATGAACTTTCTTAATATACCCTTTCATTTCTCTAATTGCATTAGACATTAGTACGGCCTGAAAATTATCTCCATATCCTAAACCGTGTGCAATACCGGCTGCAATAGCATAAATATTTTTCAACATGGCTGCATATTCAGTTCCAATAATATCATCTGATATTTTACATTTGATATAATCACCAGATATCACCTCACTCAACACGCTCGCTTTTTCTTCATCCTGACAAGCAATGGTTAAATAAGATAAACGCTCCATAGCAACCTCCTCAGCATGACAAGGTCCTGTGATCACTCCAATATTTTCAAAAGGAATCTGATGTTGAATATGTAAATGCTCTCCAACAATTAATCCTGTTTCTGGTACAATACCTTTAATGGCAGAAAAAATAGTTTTATCCGTTAAATCCTCCGTTACTTTAGAAAGCTCAGACATTAAAAAGGCGGACGGAATGGCAAAAATCAATACATCAGCATACCTCACCATTTCATTGATATCATCAGACAAAAACAATTGACTTACATTGAATTCTGCTGAAGATAAATAGTTAGGATTGTGCTTGTTTTCTTTAATATACTCAATAGAAGATTCAGAACGCATGTACCAACCCACCGTTGAAAGATTCTCACTTAGCATTTTTACAATTGCGGTAGCCCAACTACCACCACCAAATACTGCTACTTTTAAAGACTCACTCATATATTATTTCTATTATTGCAGAGACCAAAAATAAGAATTTTAATGCAACAAATCATAGCATAATCCGGATTCCTTAGTCCAATCTCTCTATTAAATATCACTATATTTGACCCAAATATAAAAAGGAATCATTGAGTACTTTCAAACGTTTTTTTAAGGACACTATAATATACGGTATTGCGGCTGTATTACCTAAAGCTATCAATGTATTACTTGTTAGATTACACACAAGTTCACTGACTCCAAGTGAATATAGTATCAATACAAGTTTTTATGTTTGGGCAGCATATTTTAATATTGTGCTTACCTATGGAATGGAAACTGCTTTTTTTCGTTTTTTTAATTCTGAAAAAGACAAAGGAAAAGTAATCTCCACCTCGTTTTGCTCCATTTTAGCAACGAGTCTTTTTACGCTTATTTCCTTATTAATGTTCAAAGACAGTATTTCAAGTGCTTTAGGGTTTTCAAATCCACTCTACTTTTCTTTGTTGGTATGGATTTCAATTTTAGACACGCTAATAGTCATCCCGTTCGCATATTTACGTGTGACAGGTAACTCCAAAAAATACACTTTATACAGACTCTTGAATATTGGTATTTATACCGTTTTCAACTTGTTGTTTCTTTGGTACCTTCCTAAAAACCACAGTCAAAATATTTTATTTCTGAAAAATTCCTTTGACCCGAATTTTAAAGAAGGATATATTTTTATTGCTAATCTGATTGCGAGTAGCATGACTTTTATTTGTCTACTTCCTCTAATGTTTAAATTTAAATTTTCTTTTGATAAAAGAATATTAGTAAAAATGCTTCAGTATTCATGGCCTATCTTGATTGCTGGCTTGGCGTATACGACTAATGAAAATTTAGATAAATTAATTCTTGAAGATTGGCTTGGAAAAGAAATTATGGGAGCCTATGCAGGGGCCTATAAAATAGGAGTTATCATGTCTTTATTTATAATGGCTTTCAGACTTGGAGCAGAACCATTTTTCTTCAATCAAGCGGGTAAAAAAAACGCACCAAAAACCTATGCCATTATTTTAAAATGGTTTGTAATTATTGGTGCTTTGTTTGTTCTAGGAATTGTTTCTTATGTGGATCTTATTGCAGCCATTTTCTTAGGCAAAAAAGAATACTACCAAGCAATTTCAATTGTCCCTTTAATTCTTATCGCAAATTTATTTTTAGGAATCTATAACAACCTTTCCATTTGGTACAAGCTTACGGATAAAACAAAATATGGAATGTATATCTCAGTATTTGGAGCAGGAATAACCGTTGCAATGCTTTATATACTAATCCCTAAAATTGGATTTATGGGGGCTGCTTGGGCCACAGTAACAGCCTATGTAAGTATGCTGCTTATCTCTTATTTGATGGGACAAAAACATTATCCGGTTCCTTATGATGTTACTCGAATTTGTATCTATTTAACAACTACAATACTACTATCTACTTTATCATTCAATTATTTCAAAGGAGCATTTATCATCAATAGTTGTTTTATTCTAGTCTTTCTAATACTTATTTACTTGCTGGAACAAAAGGAATTAAGAAGTATCCTGAATCCTAAATAAAATTATTTTATGTGGATAGATTTTAAAACAGCTTCCAGCTCAAACATATAATCTCTTTTATTTACTGAAGGTGCATACACAAAACCTTCTACAACAATCCATCTATTATTTGATACATCTTCAATAGCATAATTTAAAAAAGGTCCGGCCATAAAATCATTTAGAACCTCCCATTTCCCAAAAGTTGCATAACAAGGTAAATCGCCCATTTTTGTTTGAAAAACTCTAGGTGTATATAATTTTTCTGTAATCATATACATATTCTCTTTTCTCCCAGGAATATAATTTTTTCCAATCGTATCTCTCATCCTAGAAATAGTCTGCACCAACCCTTTTTTAGAAGCTGGCATCGGAACACTATATACTAAAATATTAGAAGTCCCATCTCCTTTGGCAATACCACCAGAAAGGTGTTGACGCATCCATAAAAACTCACCTGTGTCATCCACTTTTTTGAAAAACCTTGGGATCGTCATCTCCAACCCTAGATCGTTTAAGGTTTTGAAAGAAGTTTCTCCATAAGCTTTTTTAACATGCGTTCTCTGTACATTTTCAATATCAAAACTCTTAAATGTGGTAATCATTTGTTCTTGATAAAGCTCCAACATCTCAATCAAAGCTTCGTCACTTGGAGCTGTTATTTTAACAATCTGCTGAGGCTTTGCATACACATTTTGCATCGACTGAAAATCACTAATGGAATCCACATCCACTATTAAAACATTTCTACTTGCTTTGAACATCTTCCCAAAAGAAGACTCTGCCACGTGAGAAACATCAAACTGATTTTCTTGCTGTGGCATCCCCAAAACTGGAGTCATGATAATATCTTTTAATTTATCCCCAACCTCACCATTCCACTTACTGTTGTCCATTACGATCAACACATGATTCATTCTACCATTGGAATCTAGAAAAACTCTTTTTTCTTCTTTTTTCGACTCACAAGCTGTAAACATAACAACAAGACTTAATGCTAAAAATATATTTTTCATAGATAGATTCCTTTGATATTATTTAGATTTTATAGAGAATAATTTTTTCCCCAGGAGTGATGCTGTTTCCATCCCAAATTCCGTTCCATTCTTTAATTTGTTGGACAGTAATTTTTTCGTACTTCTTAGAAATACTCCATAAAGAGTCCCCTTTTTGTACAATATATTCCATTCGCTTTCCCTTCGCTGGATTTTTTTTCTCTATTTTTTTCGATGAAGCAGAGGACTTTGAAACTGTAAAATTCAATTTTTTAGGATATATCGTCAAACGTTGCCCAACTTTTAAATTTGAGGTTCGCATTCCATTCCATTTCTTAATATCTGAAACCCGGACACCATATTTATTCGCTATTTTCCCTAAATAATCTCCACTTCTAACGGTATATCGAATTCTTTGATTCATTTCAAAATACTGTGGCAAAGGCTTTTCTCTCTCTGCAGCTTCCTTTGCTGCCAAAGCGTATATTTCACTTTCCATAGCAACAAAATCTCCTGCTGTTTGCATCGGCAATCGCACTGCATAATTCTTGCCTTTCACAAAAGGTATAATATCCAATTTATACTCAGGGTTCAAAAACTGCAACATCTCGTTACTTACGTTCAGCGTTTCATTCAACTGCTCAAAAGTAAGGGTACTTTTAACCCTGATGGTATCGGTTGCAAAATGATGCACCATAGGAGTCACAGGGGTTATCTTATGATCCTTGGCATATTCAAAAATATACATATTGGCATAAAAAGCAGGTAAGTAGCCAGCAGTCTCACTAGGCAAAAAAGGTCTAATATTCCAATAATTCCTATGTCCACCAGATCTTCTAATCGCTTTGGAAACATTTCCAGGACCAGAATTATAAGCGGCAAGGGCCAAATCCCAATCGTTAAAAGTTTTATACAACACCTCAAGGTATTTACAAGCGGCTTCGGCCGACTTTACCGGATCTTGTCTTTCATCAACATATGAACTTATATTTAAATCAAACTGCTTTCCGGTTTGATACATAAACTGCCACATACCCGTAGCTCCTACCCATGATTTTGCTCTTGGATTCAATCCAGATTCTACCACCGCTAAATATTTTATTTCCAGTGGAATATCGTATTTATCTAAATAGGACTCAAACATTGGAAAATAATACAATGCCCTTGCCATCATTTTAGGATAATACTTAGAACGTGTTTTTAAATAATATTTGATCAAACGCTCCAATTCAGGATTGTACTCTAAGTTAAAAGGTGTTTGTTCATTCAGGCGTTCCAAACGTGCCTTTAAAAGTTCTGTCGTCAGTTCTACATCATTGATAGAAACCTTTTTTATGTCCCCATCAAAAGCAACGGGTAAGGCATCGTATAAAGGAGAACTGTACATGGTCTCTAACCACAAACTATCTATGACTACAGGATGGTTTACAGCTACCTCGTTTATAATAGTATCCTTAACTACCGAAACCTCAACTTGTATAGAGTCTTGAACAACTGTAATAGAATCTGTTTTCTTTTCTTGTCCATGAGACAAACTGATACAAGCAATCGCAAAGAAAGCTGTAAGTACTCTAATAGGTTTCATTGGTGATGTGTATAATAATTACTCTGTAAGTAATTTTGCGATTTCATCTAAATTAGGAGACAAAATAATTTCAATTCTTCTGTTTTTAGCCTTTCCTTCTTTAGAATTATTACTTGCTACAGGAACATATTCTCCTCTACCAGCAGCTGTAATTTGCTTTTCGCTTACGTTCGCATCCTCAAGAATTCTAACAATAGCAGTTGCACGCTTTACAGACAAATCCCAGTTATCTTTTATCACCGGCCCGTTGAAAGGATCATTATCTGTATGTCCTTCAATTAAAACACTAATATCAGGATTGTCTGACAATACTTTGGCTAATTTTCTAACGGCTTGTTTTCCATTTTCTCCAACAGCCCAGCTTCCTGAGTTGAACAACAATTTGTTCTCCATAGAAACATATACTTTTCCATTTTTATTGACAATTGTCAATCCTTTTCCTTCAAATCCTTTTAAAGCATTCGCAACCGTATTCTTCAAGTCTTGCATCGCTGCTTCCTTCTCTGCAATTAACTTCTCTAATTCGTCAATTCTACTAGAACGAGCAGAAAGTTCTCCTTCTAATTTTCTCAATCTAGCACCTTCTTCCATCAACTTTGTTTCTTTTTCATCTAATTGAGAAAGTAACTTTCTGTTTTCAACTGCATTTTGCTCCAAGGCAGTAGAACTTTTGGAAGCCAACATATCATAGGTTTTTTTCAATTCTATGTATGAATTTCTCAAGGCATCAGCTTCTCTCTGTGAAGCTTTGTTTTTTTGCAACAAATCCGTTTGTTTTGCCTCTAACTTTTTTATGTAGTCGTCATTTTTATTTTTATTCAATTGTAATTCATCATTCTGAACCAACAATTCCTTTTTTTCATCTTTTAACTGATTGTATTTATCTTCTAAATCGACAAAAACTTTTTTTGACACACAAGATACTGCCAGTGCAGCTGATAAAATACTTAGGGTGATTTTTTTAAACATCTTATTTATTTTTTAATTCTACAACAATTGGGCAATGATCAGAATGTTTAGCTTCTGGTAAAATATAAGCTCTTTCCAATCTATCTTTCAGAGTTTCGGTTATCAAATGATAATCGATTCTCCATCCTTTATTATTATTTCTAGCATTCGCTCTATAACTCCACCAACTATAATGGTCAGGCTCTTTATTAAAAAACCTAAAACTATCTATAAAACCAGTATTGATAAAAGTGTCCAGCCATGCGCGCTCCTCTGGCAAGAAACCAGAAACACCTTTCATTTTTGGGTTGTGGATATCTATTTCTTCATGACAAATATTGTAATCTCCACAAATAATTAAGTTGGGAACCGTCTTTCTAAGCTCCGTAACATATTCTTGAAACTCATCCATAAACTTAAATTTGAATTCAAGTCTTGCTGAATTGGTACCAGAAGGCAAGTACAAACTCATAATAGAAACCGTATCAAAATCAACTCGCAAATTCCTTCCTTCAAAATCCATGGATTCAATTCCGGTTCCAAACACAATATTGTTCGGTTTTTCTTTGCATAAAATTGCCACGCCGCTGTATCCCTTTTTCTGAGCAGAGTACCAATAATTATATGAATATCCTGCCTCTTCAAAAACACTCAAATTCAATTGATTTTCTTGCGCTTTTATCTCCTGTAAACATAAAACATCTGGGTTTGCCGCTTTCAACCAATCGATAAAACCTTTTTTAAGAGCTGCTCTAATTCCGTTTACATTGTATGATATTACCTTCATTGTAGTATTATAAATTCTGATATCTATTTCTTAATTCTTTGCGCTTTACTTTTTTCGAAGCAGTGCGAGGCAAGTTATCAATTTTCACTAAATCTATCACTTTGAACAAAGGATTTAATTTTGTTTTGATACAGTTTTGTACTTTTTTTAACGCTTCTTTTCTATCAATAGTATTCTGAGAGACAAAATAAACAACCAAGGCACTTGGTCCTCCATTTTTTGGAGAAACTGCAATTGCGGCACATTCCTTTATAAAACTTAAGGTATTTAAAACCGATTCAATTTGAACAGAGCTCACTTTGATCCCGCCCAAATTCATGGCATCGTCTACTCGTCCGTTAGCCTTAAAATACCTATTCTTCAATTGACACAAGGCATCCCCATGTCTTCTCAATATTTTTCCTTTAAACTTAGGCACACTTTTAAAATAAACTTTGTGGTGATTTCTATTTAACAATTGAGTGGACAGCCCTAAAATTGGAGGAATTATAAAAACTTCCCCTTCTTCACTTTCTTGCCCATGTTCATCCAACAAAACAAATTCTCCTCCTAAAGTTTGGGTTGAAAATTGACTTGGTATATTCTCTTGCAGAATAGTACTCGCAATATAACCACCCCCAATCTCAGTTCCACCACAGTATTCAATAATAGGCTTACCTCCTGCAAGATTCATTAGATATTCCATTTCTTCCGGATTAGACACTTCTCCCGTAGAACTGAAACATTGGATCGCATTCCAATCAAATTCCTCCATCGCTCCCGTTAACTTCCAAGCATTTACAATACTCGGTACCAATCCTAACATGCTTACTTCTGCCTTTTCTACAAATTTTCCAAATCCCTTTTCTAATGGACTACCAGAATACAAAGCCACAGTTCCTTTATTAATCAACGCAGCAAAAACCAACCAAGGCCCCATCATCCATCCTAGATTTGTAGGCCAACAAACCACATCCCCCTTTTGAATATTATGATGGTAAAACCCATCACTGGCAGATTTTATGGGTGTCGTATGATCCCATGGAATTGCTTTGGGTTCCCCTGTTGTTCCAGATGAAAATAATATAGTCGAAACGAAATCTGGTGATACTTTCACAGAAATATATTCCTTATCATAACTTAAAAAATCAGCAAACCAACGATCTTTATCCTCTAATTTCATTTTATTTTCCAGACAATTTACAACTACACATTGTGCCAGACCTTTGCACTTATCATATAAAAAATGGGCTCGTTTACCTCTTTTAAAACCATCTTGAGTACATATTAATTTTGGTTCTGTAATTTTTAATCGAACGGCAATTTCATCACCCGAAAAACTATCGGCAATTGTAGCAACTTTTAATCCTGCTTTCATCGCACCTAAATAAAATACAACAGCTTCAAAATTCATCGACATAAAAATGGCAACAGTATCTCCCTGCGTCAAACCCATTTCATTGAACCCATTTGCAACAGAATTTACAGTATGAAGAAGCTCTTTTTGAGATATTTTTTTCACTTGACCAAAACCATCATCCATAATCAAAGCGATGGATTCATCCGTATTTTGAAAACAACTATCTACAATATTTAATTTTGCTCCATAAAGCCATTTTGCATTTTCAACTCCCTGAGAAGTATCAACTATAGAAGTATATTTTTGATCAAAAACAATTCCTAAATGGTCCATCGTTTTCTCCCAAAATAAATTTTTATTGTCAACAGACCATCTATAAAACTCAAGATAAAACTCCACAGAAAGCTCTTTCATAACTTTAGAAATATTACTATTCTTAAGTTCTTTTTCTGATGGCATCCACTTTTTCATAGTTATAATTTGAAGTGATTTAAAAATACAAAAAAGTGCAAAGATTACTCCTTACACTTTTGATATACTTTTACTTCTTTTAGTTTAAAATTCTGTTTCTTCCTCAACCGTTTCTACTTGAACCTCCAAACCTTCTTCATCAATCAAAGGCGGAGCCTCACAATCCAACTGAATTCCAATATGATCTGGTTTTTCAAACTCTTCCTGACTAATATTTAACGTGGGATCTGCATAACATTTTCTCATAAACAAAGCCCAAGTAGGCAATGACATCGTAGCTCCTTGTCCCTGAACAATACCTTCAAAATGTGTAGCTCTATCATCTGCTCCAGTCCAAACACCTGTGGCTAAGTTTGGAACAACTCCCATAAACCAACCATCAGATTGATTTTGGGTAGTACCTGTTTTACCCATAATTGGGTTTTCAAACTGGTAAGGATATCCTGTAGAAATACTATCTGGATATTTACCCCATTTTCCTCTTAACCTAACACCTGAACCAGCTTCAGTAACTCCTTTTAACAAATCAACCACTACATAAGCAGATTCTTCACTTAAAACCTGTTCCGTTTTTGGAGTAAACTCTTGTAACACGGTTCCATTTCTATCCTCTATCCTCAATAGCATCATTTGATTGACACGCAATCCTTTATTTGCGAACATAGAATACGCTCCCACCATATCGTACAAACTTGCATCAATGGTCCCAAGTGCAATGGATGGATATGCTGGTATATTAGAATGAATACCTGCTCTTTTTGCCAATCTAACTACGGTTTTAGGTCCTACCATGTGGATCAACCGAGCAGTAATAACATTGATTGATTTTGCTAAGGCCTGTTTTAATGTCAACTCTCCTCCATAACTGTCACCAGAATTTTTTGGAGTCCAATCTTCATCCATCCCATAAGCTTCTTTTGGAATAGTATACATGGTATTCGGATATTTTTCACAAGGAGACAATTGTAATTGATCTATTGCGGATGCATATACAAAAGGCTTAAAGGTAGATCCAACCTGACGTTTTCCTTGCTCTACGTGATCGTATTGGAAATACTTATTATTGATTCCACCAACCCAGGCCTTAATATGACCAGTTTGAGGTTCAATAGACAATAATCCACTATGTAAAAAGTGCTTGTAATATTTTATAGAATCATAAGGAGTAAAAACAGTATCAATTGTTCCTTTCCATGAGAACACTTTCATCTTTCTTTTGGTATCAAAAGCCTTCTTGATTTCTTTTTCCGACTTACCTGCTTTTTTCAACAATCTATACCTGTCTGTATTTTTCATTGCACGCAACATAGTAGCCTCAATCTCTTCATCTTCTAAATCATAAAACGGTGCTGTAGGATTGCGCTTTTGCTCCTTAAAAAACACTCTTTGCAAATTAGAAACATGCTCATGAACCGCTTCTTCTGCATAGCGTTGCATTCTAGAATCTAAGGTCACATAAATCTTTAAACCATCACGATAAATATTATGATACGTTCTATCTGGCTTAGGATTTTCTTTGATCCATCTTTTCATATAATCACGCAAATACTCTCTAAAATAGGTTGCATAACCATCACTATGCCCTTCTGGAGAAAACTCAATAATCATCGGTAATTTCTGTAAAGAATCTTTCTCCTTTTCTGAAATTTTATTATTTCTTTCAAGCTGAAACAACACTTGATTTCTTCTTGCTAAAGATTTCTTTTTTGAAATTTCTCTATTAGGATTGTACTGTCTTGGATTTTTCAACATTGCCACCAAAACAGCAGACTCTTCCGGTTTTAAATCAATCGGTTCTTTTCCAAAATAAATTCTTGAAGCGGATCTAATTCCAATGGCATTGTACAAGAAATCAAACTTGTTCAAATACATGGTAATAATTTCCTCTTTCGTGTATTGTTCCTCCAGTCGCACCGCAATTACCCACTCGTTTATTTTCTGAACAACCCTTTTAAATTTATTTCTAGTACCCGAACCTTCCGTAAATAAAAGTTTTGCTAATTGTTGCGTAATAGTACTCGCACCTCCACCTTTTCCAAGTTTTAAAACCGCTCTTAAGGTTCCTTTAAAGTCAATTCCAGAATGCTCATAAAATCGCTCGTCCTCCGTAGACACTAATGCATCTACAAGGTTTTTCGGTAAATCTTTAAATTTAACTGGAGTTCTGTTTTCGTTATAATATTTCCCAAGAGTTTTCCCATCGATAGAAATAATCTCGGTAGCAAAATTATTTTCAGGATTTTCTAATTCTTCAAAGGTTGGCAGTTCGCCAAAAACCTCCATTGAAGCCAATAAAAACAAAGATGATACAAACAACAAACCACCTAAGATCAAACTCCAAAACCATAATGTATATTTTCTAAAAGAAATGGGAGTACCATTTTGTTTATTTTTCTTTTCAGCCATCTAGCTATTTTTTTTCAAATTGATAATAACAGTCGTATTATGCTTTTTTATTTTTCTTTTTTTTCAATACGGAAACCTACATCTGAAATTCCTTTCACACTTTGCAAACCATCAATATCATTTCGGTTACGCATGGCTTGTTGGATATTTACTTGGTAGGAACCTAACTCTGAAAACCTAAAGTTTTCACGGTAAAATAATTTATTTTCTTTGATATCAGTAAACCCATCTCCTAGCCAATTCCCGTAAGAATCGGTCATTTTATACTCTAATGTATCTACTACATGTAATCCACTTGGATATTGAAGTTCGGCAATCAAAAACAGATTAGAATATTGGTATTCACTAGTATTCCTCAACTGAATAAACAGATCATAAGATTCTAAAGAATCCGACACTTCAAATTCAAAGTTCACCAATTTTTCATTCTTCCAACCATCAATCCCGACAGAAGTATACTTGTCAAATACACGATATTCATCGCAACTAATTAAGAATACAAATAGCAATAAAATAACACCATATTTATGCGTCTTTCGTAGCATTAGGATTCGGTTTATTATTTGGATTAGGTTTCTTTCTTCTATTATTGTTACGCTTTGGCCTCTTTGCTCCTCCCTCATTATTTGCACCGGTTTCATTAGTGTTAGCTCCAGCAGGTTTTGCCCCACCTTGCTTTTGATTTGGATTCGGTTTCGCGTTTGGATTTTGCTTGTTTTTATTTTGAGGACGACGTTTTTTAGGAGCTCCTTGCTTTGGTCCATTTGCATTCGGTTTGGCATTTGGATTCGCATTCGGATTTTTCTGATTCGGGTTAGCATTTTTATTCCCCTGCTTTCTTTTTTGTCCGCCTTCTTTATTTTGTGACTGGCCGTTATTTGGTTTTCTTGGTCCTTGTTTTCTTGGTCCAGAATTCCCTTGTTGGTTTTGCCCTTGACCAGGTTTTTTCTTTTTATTTCTTCTTTTATTTTTAGTCTTTGGCTTATCAAAACGAGTCAGACTATCCTGTCCTACTACATTTTCAAAGTCGATTTTAGTAGCGACTATAGTTTCAGATTCAAGCTCTTCTAAACTAGGTGCTTTTTCACCATTTTTGTTCATGGCAATTACCTCTTGAACTTGCTCTAGTGTAAGTTTATACCATTTGAATCCTTCTTCTTTAGATGCGTACCACAACAAACCTTTAAAGATATCCATCTTTACAAAAGTTGCGCGTCCTTTTTCTGTTTCTAAAACAACATCTTGTTTTGGAAAATCTTTCAAGGCATCTAGATAAGAATCCAATTCAAAATTCAAACAACATTTTAACTTTCCACATTGACCAGCTAATTTTTGCGGATTTAAAGAAAGTTGCTGATAACGGGCTGAAGCCGTGTTGACTTTTCTAAAATCTGTCAACCAAGTAGAACAGCATAATTCACGTCCACATGAACCAACACCTCCTAAACGAGCAGCTTCCTGACGCAAACCAACTTGCTTCATTTCTACACGAATGCTAAAAGCACTTGCCAAGTCCTTTATCAACTGTCTAAAATCTACTCTATCTTCAGCAGTATAATAAAACGTTGCTTTGTTACCATCTCCCTGATATTCAACATCAGAAAGTTTCATTTTCAAACCTAAACGACCTAGAATTTCACGTCCACGTCGTTGTGTTTCGATCTCTTTATCTCTTGCAGCTTGCCAGATATCAATATCTCTAACACTCGCTTTGCGATATATTTTTTTAACTTCTTCACTATCCTCGGTAACTTTTTTCTTTTTCATTTGAACTCGGACAAGCTCACCTGTTAAAGAAACAGTACCGATATCATGACCTGGAGAACCCTCCACTGCCACTATTTCACCAATAGATAACTGAAAATTATTATTATTTCTATAAAAATGTTTCCTTCCGTTTTTAAAACGAACCTCAACAATATTTAAAGGTTTTTGACCACTTGGTAATGCCATATTAGACAACCAATCAAAAACAGTTAATTTATCGCAGCTCCCGGTTGCACAAGCGCCATTGCTTTTACACCCTCCTGGAACTCCGGATTTATTTGTAGAGCACGAAGTACAGCCCATATATAAGTTTCTCTTTTTGGATACTGACTTTAGTGCAGTCAGTATGTATATTTATAATCAATAAGTAAACGCTTAAAAAGCTGATTTATTAGGCCTTAGAAAACCGCTTACAAATTTCCTTGAATTCGTAAAGATACTATAAAAATAAAAACTAGAGAACGCATGCAAACGTTCTCTAGTTTTTATTTTGTTAAATCTAATTTTTGATTGAAAAAAGAGCCTAGTATCAGACTTGTTTTACATCAATTATTTTAACTGGACAGGCTTTTTTTGCTTCTAACGAAACCTCATAAATAGTTTCATCAGGTGATTTGATCGTATAGAAACCTTTTTTCTCTATCCCGTGTAACAACACAGATTTCCCGTCTTTTTTAGACATCTGAAACTGACCAGGCGCCAATTCAACACAATAGTTACAACCGATGCATTTTTTTCTTTGAAGGGTAATAACAACCATTATGCTTCCACTACGTTTTCAACAATTTTATACAATTTATCTGAAGGTCTTATTTTAAAATCAACCTTTAAAGTAAAGGTTTCTCCTTTGATTGCCTTTTCAGCCTTCTCTTCCTCCACATAAATCTCCTTTACCTGCATCTCTTGAGCACCTGTAGTTGGACCTGTTACCAAAATTGTATCTCCTACTGCAACATCATAGGCTTCAATTTTAAATTCCCCCACATTGGCTTTTGGATAATAATGCATTCCTTTTCCTAAATACACTTTTTTTTGTGTAGCGTGAGATCCAGAACCTTTACTCCATTCCCCTAATTTCTGTCCTAAATAATAACCAGACCAAAAACCTCTATTGTAAACTTTCTCTAACTCTTGCATCCAAGAAATCACTTTCTCTTTGCTAAAAATTCCTTCTTCTAAACTATCAATAGCTTGTCGGTAACAACGAATTACTCGAGCTACATATTCTGGAGCACGTCCTCTTCCTTCAATTTTCAATACTTTGATGCCCGCGTCAGAAATTTCATCTAAAAAATCAATGGTACACAAATCTTTCGGAGACATGATATATTCATTATCTAATTCCATTTCAAAGCCAGTTTCCTGATCTATTACGGTATACTTTTTTCTACAATTCTGTTTACAAGCACCTCTATTTGCAGAGGAGTTAGCAGAATATAAACTCATATAAAATTTCCCAAAAACGGCCATACACAAAGCACCATGTCCAAAAATCTCAATCTCAACCAATCTTCCGGAAGGTCCTTTGATTTGTTCTTTTTCAATGAGTTCTGTAATATTTTTAACCTGACGCAAACTCAGCTCTCTACTCAATACAATCGTATCAGCAAACATGGCATAAAACTTAACCGTTTCAATATTGGTAACATTTATCTGAGTAGAAATACGCAGCTCCATACCGACTTCTCTTGCAGAAGCAATAACGGCTTGATCCATTGCAATAACAGCAGTAATATTAGCCTCTTTCGCACGTTTGATCAAGGTTTTAACAATGACAAATCATGGTCGTAAACGATGGTATTCAAAGTCAAATACGAACGAACACCTTTTGCTTCACAACGTTTTTGAATCTCTTCTAAATCATCCAAAGTAAAATTTATGGAAGCACGAGCTCTCATATTCAATTGTTCTACCCCAAAATAAATAGAATCTGCTCCGTTATCTAAAGCGGCCTGCAAGGACTCAAAATTCCCAGCTGGCGCCATCAATTCGATTTTTTGCATGATGCTATTTTTTAAATTTCAAGGCTTCGGATCTTCCTTTTTTGAAAATCTTATTGCTATTTCCTTTTCCTTTTCTCAATTCTTTTTGTTCTTCAAAAGGCAGTGCTGCAATATCTTTACACTCCTCAGAACAACAAGTATTCATTTTTTCTTGACAAGCAGGGCACTGAATAAATAATAAGTGACAAGCTTGATTCGCACAATTTACATGCACATCACATGGCGCTCCACATTGATGACAATTTGAAACTACATCTTCAGAAATTCGTTCTGCCCTTCTATGATCAAAAACAAAATTCTTTCCTTTAAACTTATTCTCTATTCCAGAATCTTCAACCTGACGAACATAATTGATAATCCCTCCTTCTAACTGAAATACATTTTTAAACCCTTTGTGTTTGTAATAAGCACTTGCTTTTTCACAACGAATACCCCCGGTACAGTACATCAAAAGATTTTTATCCTCTTTATGATCTTTTAAATCCTCCTCTATCAAATCCAATGAATCTCTAAAAGTATCTACATCTGGAGTAACGGCACCATCAAAATGTCCAATTTCACTTTCGTAATGATTTCGCATATCAACACAAACTGTATTCGGATCTTCTAACATTTTATTGAATTCCTCAGCTTTTAAATGCACCCCTATATCAGTTACATCAAAACTGTTATCTTCTAGGCCATCCGCAACAATCTTATTTCTAACCTTTACTTTTAATTTTAGAAAAGATTTATTGTCATGCTCTACCGCAACATTCAAACGAATGTCCTTTAAAAAAGAAATAGAATCTAATTGATCTTTGAGCTCTAAAAAATTTTCTGCTGGAACAGAAATCTGAGCGTTGATTCCCTCATAAGAAACATAGGTTCTACCCAGTACCTCAAGGGCATCCCATTCTAAAAATAATTTATCTCTAAAGAGTTTTGGATTTTCTATCTTGAAATATTGATAGAAAGAAATTGTCAAACGGTCTTTTCCCGCTTCATCTATTAATTGCGCGCGTTCTGCCGCGCTTAACTTATTGTACAGTTGCATGCTATACTAATTTATGTTAAACTTATTTTTTGCAAAAATACGCTTTTGTATGGATATAAAAAGAAAAGACTAGAAAGCATTTTAGTTAAAAGATTTAAATTTTAAAAGGTTCAACTTAAATAAGTATTTTTGTTCTTATCCAAATAAAAACAGCTTTGAAGAAAACAGATTCAAGTATCCTTATTTTATTTCTTTGTCTTTTCTCACTAAGTATCACAGCACAAGAAAAAAAATCACTTTTTAGACATGCTAGTGATGATAAATTCGATGCCAGTAATTTTTTAAATTCTACGGTCGGTTTTCTACCTGTACCCATCATCATTACCGAACCTGCTGTTGGCTATGGAGGTGGACTTGTTCTTGCCTATTTCCATAAAAAAAAAGAAGGAGACAAAAGACCCTTAGGACTATCACCTACCATCACTTTCGGAGGAGGTGCTTATACAGAAAACGGAACTTGGGCGGCCTTTTTAGGACATCAGGGATCTTATAATAGAGACAATATTCGCTATTTAGGTTTTTTAGGATTTGTATCTCCTAACTTAACTTTCTACGGACCAGGCCTAGGAGGAATAACCGATAAAAAATACGAATTCAATATGGAGGGGTTTGTGACTCTTCAAGAAATTCTGTTTAGAGTAAAAAAAGAGATTCCTCTTTTTGCAGGATTAAACTACACTTATTTCAACAACAATATTTCGTTTAAAACTGGAATTGATGTTCCTGGCTTGGATGTTTTCGAAGGAGAAATTACAAACGCAGGATTGCATGCAGTTGTTGAGTATGATGGAAGAGACAATACGCTTACACCTACAAAAGGAATAAAATCTGTGGTCGAACTAGGAAAATTTGCCGAATTTTTAGGAGGCGACCAAGACTATTGGGATGTAAATTTTAGAACCTATGGATATGTTCCTGTTTTAAAAAACAAATTATTTTCTTCTTATAGAATGCAAATTCAATCCACGACGGACGAAACTCCTTTTTATGCACTTCCTTTTATATCACTTCGTGGAATTCCAGCTTTAAGATATCAAGGAAACAATGTTCTAACGCTTGAAACTGAATGGAGGTGGAATGTTTACAAAAGATGGAGTTTAGTGGGTTTTGTAGGAGCAGGAGATGCTATGGAAACCTATGCTGATTTTGGGAAAAACATAAAAGTTGCTGGAGGTGGTGGTTTTCGTTATTTTCTAGCAAAAGACTATGGATTGCATGCTGGAATTGACATTGCCAAAGGACCTGAACAATGGGCTTGGAAATTTACTATTGGTAGTAACTGGGGGAGATAACCCTTTCTCTTTTACTTTGTTAAATTCCATTATTTTTCTTGAAAATTTGATAAGATTTAAACATTTCACATAATTTTTACACATCTTGTATTTTATTAAAATTGAAATACCCGATATTTGCAGTCTCAAATATTAAAATTAAATACAATGAAAATAGCTGTAGTTGGTGCTACTGGAATGGTAGGAACAGTAATGTTGAAAGTTTTAGCTGAAAGAAACTTCCCTGTAACAGAATTAATTCCTGTTGCTTCTGAAAGATCTGCTGGTAAAAAGTTACCTTTTAAAGGGAATGAATACACTGTAGTTACTTTGGAAGATGCAGTTAAAATGAATGCTGATATTGCATTATTTTCTGCTGGTGGAGATACCTCTTTAGAGTGGGCTCCAAAATTCGCTGCTGCTGGAACAACGGTTGTAGACAACTCATCTGCCTGGAGAATGGATCCTACTAAAAAATTAGTTGTACCTGAAATCAATGGTGACGTATTGACTAAAGAAGATAAAATTATTGCAAATCCAAACTGCTCTACTATTCAATTAGTAATGGCTTTGGCTCCATTGCATGAAAAATACCAAATGAAACGTTTGATTATATCTACTTACCAATCAGTTTCTGGTACGGGTGTAAAAGCAGTTCAGCAATTAGACAATGAAGAAGCAGGAATTGAAGGTGAAATGGCGTATCCACATCCAATTGGAAGAAATGCCTTACCTCATTGCGATATTTTCATGGACAATGGATACACCAAAGAAGAAATGAAATTGGTAAAAGAGCCTAAGAAAATCTTAAGAGATGATTCTTTTGCTGTAACTGCAACTGCAGTTCGTATTCCAACAGCGGGTGGTCACTCAGAATCTGTAAACGTAGAATTTGTCAATGATTTTGACGAAGCAGAAGTTCGTCAATTATTAGAAGATTTCCCTGGGGTAGTTGTACAAGATAATCTAGAAACTAATACCTATCCAATGCCTGCTTTTGCTCATGAAAAAGATGAAGTATTTGTAGGTCGTATTCGTAGAGATGAATCTTTACCAAACACATTAAATATGTGGATTGTTGCAGATAACTTAAGAAAAGGTGCTGCCACAAACACGGTTCAAATTGCTGAATATTTAGTAGCAAACGAGTTAGTTTAGAAATACAAAGAAACCCTTTCGACAAGCTAAGGGAACTTTTAGCTTAAATAAAACCCTCATTAACTATTATCGTTAATGAGGGTTTTTTTATTAAAAAATAGAGACAGATTACTGTTTAATTAACTCAATATCACCATCACCCCCGTTGATTATTCATTTATCTCTATTAACCAATTGATAACCGACTAATTCACTTTCTCCATCTCCTGGAATTTTAAACAGTGTATTTGTGGATATACTAATTTAGGTTCCAAAGCCTACAACTACATATGTCATATTGACTAGCCTTTTCGGTCAGAATACCTAGTGTAAAAACGAAGTGTGTGCTATACATTTGTAAAATCAATAAGGGCCTTATTATTGAAATCCCCAAAACGAAAAACGAACCATAATTAAAAACCAAAGACGATGAAAAAAAATTATTTTTTAAGAATACTTATCCTATTGTTTGCTACAATAAGTACACATGCCCAAACAGCCAATGTTGGAAGTAGTGGTAGCGGCGGGCCATTTGTTGGGACATGGAGTGGAAATGATGGGCTTTACCATGCTCTAAATCATGTTGCTTCCAATCAAGGACAAAACCTTGTTATTTATTTATCAGGGACTTTTACCCCTACATACGGATATGTTATTGGAAGTGGAACCTATATTATTGAAGGAGACGGTATGGATACCACCATTGTTCAAGCTATGACAGATTCAGACTTTAATGGAGGAACTACTTTTGTTGAAAATTTGTTTTTTTATATTCACAGCGGAGCAACCGTAAACATGTCGAATTTGAGCATTCAAAATACAAGAAGTGCAACAAAACAAGCAGCAATTGCAGTTAGTGGAGCAACAACAACATTTACCAATGTTCAATTTAAAAACAATGCGCACAGTACGACCAATGATCCAGGTACTATAGAATTTGCAAATTGCCCGTCTACTACTATTGACGGCTGTAATTTCGACAACAACTCAGGACAAAAAGGATCCGCGATCTATGCATACACCACAGGATCAGCAATGGATATAACTATTAAAAACTCTACTTTTAAAAACAATGTATCTACCGTTGAAGATGGAGCCGTTTTTATGTGGACATCAAATACAACCAATCCGTTTAATGCAACTTTTGGAAGAAATGTGTTTTTTAACAATACCGCGGCAACTGGTGCAAGCGCAATTGGGGTACAACAGAATATTACTTCTGTAAACCTTATTAACAATACGAGTGCACATAATACCGGACAACACGGTATTATCTTATACGGTGATTTTACAAGTCTAACAGCCACAAACAACTTGTTATATGAAAATTCTGCAGGTTACGATCTAGCCTTATCCGATACACCAGATAACACCCGAAATATAAACAATAATTTTATTCGTTCCTTCCAGGAATCTGATTTAGAGAATGGCGAAACTTCAAATATCCTCAATACAACAGATCCTTTTTTAGCAACTACATTAACAGACAACCACCTTGTTCCTAATGCAGGAAGTGCTGTATTTAATGCAGGTATTGTCGCTGCTCCTTATACAGATGGAATTGCTATTTCAGAAATTACTATTGGAGCTTTTCAGGAATCTCCTACTTTAAGTATTGCTGCTGTTAAAGATTCAAATAACAAACTGCGAGTATACCCAAACCCAACCACATCTACTATTCATGTAGTTTCTGAAGAAACGTCAATTCGTAGTCTTTATTTGTTAGATGTTTTAGGACGTCTCATAAAAATAATTGAGATACATGCCTTGTCTGCGACTGTAGATGTAGCTAGCTTACCAGCTGGGGTATATATCCTAAAAACAGTTTTTGAGGGAGGTACAACTATAAAAACGGAACGTATTGTAAAACAATAAATCGTCTTACAAATCATATACCAAACACCTAACCTCTGCTCATAGCATTGCGGTTAGGTGTTTTTTTTATGGTATCTCAAAGAAATTCTTATTGGAAAATAGTTAGAAAAAAACAAAACCTTGTCATCCAAACAAACACATGATAAGAAAAAACGTTTTTCTTATCGCGATAAACTGTCTTTATAAAAAAACAATGAAAACCTCTGCATATTGAAGTTTGAAGCATTCAAAAACTAGCTTTTAAACAAAATATAGAATCGAAAAAAGCCTTAAAAAAGTTACTGCGTCGAACAGAACTCTTGTTAAATTGAAAGGTATCGTTTCAAGCATTCCTCTACCAAAATCGAAATTCCAACTTCTACTGGGGGGGAAATAATAGTCGGCACTTCAAAATGCTTACTTCTGAACCTCTAGGTCTACCCCGAAACAATTATATTTATTACGTATATTAATTTATACATTTTTATCATTATATGTGTATTTTTACATACATTTGCTAAATGGCAAAGAAAAAACAAATAGTATTACCAAAACATAAGGTACTTCTTGAACAACTTGGAGAAAATATAAAGTTAGCTAGAAAACGGCGAAAAATCACAGCCGAGCAACTTTCCGAAAGAGCAGGTATAGTCCGAATGACATTATATCAAATTGAAAAAGGAAACCCAAGTGTTGCAATAGGGGGATACTTCAATGCATTAAGGGTAATGGGCTTGCAGAATGACTTTTTGAAACTTGCAGCTGACGATGAATTTGGCAGAAAACTTCAAGATTTAGAATTACTATAAAATGGCCAAAGGAAAATTTGACATTTATGTTTACGCTGATTGGAAAGGTTTGCAAGAACCCGAAATTATGGGTGTATTGTCTGCTCACTATGCTAAAGGCAAAAAGGCTTTTAGTTTTGAATATAACAAAGACTGGTTAAAATCGAAACGCCACATGCAAATCGATCCTGATATACAATTCTATGGCGGCCCTCAATTTCCTAACAACAAAGAAAATTTTGGAATTTTCCTGGATAGCATGCCAGATACATGGGGAAAAACCTTAATGAGAAGACGCGCCATTCAGGAAGCTAAAGCAAAATCTCAAAAAGCACAAAAATTATATGAGATCGATTATTTACTTGGTGTTTATGACGAAAGCCGTATGGGAGCACTGCGTTTTAAAATCGATCCCAATGGATCATTTTTAGACAATAGCGAAACTGCCCCTAAACCTCCTTGGTCATCTGTTGCCGAGTTACAAGAAGCTGCTCATAAATTTGAGAATGATGATGATAATGAGGTTGTAGTGAAAAAATGGTTGGCAGTTTTAATGGCTCCTGGATCTTCCCTTGGAGGAGCTAGACCAAAAGCAAATATACTAGATACCGATAAAAATATTTGGATCGCTAAATTCCCTTCAAAAAATGATACTATTGACAAAGCTGCTTGGGAATATTTAGCATACAAACTTGCGCTTTCAGCAGGTATTCAAATGTCTAATTCTAAAATTCAAAAAATCGCTCATCGATATAACACTTTTTTTACAAAACGATTTGATAGAGAGAAAGGTGTACGCATCCATTTTGCATCAGCCATGACTATGACTGGAAATAACGAAGACACAATCAAAGAAAACCCTGGGAGTTATTTGGATCTAGTAGAATTTATTCAAAACTACGGTTGTAACATTAACAATAATCTAGCCCAACTTTGGAAACGCATCGTATTTAATATTGCTATTTCTAATACGGACGATCATTTGCGTAATCATGGTTTTATTCTCACAGAACAAGGCTGGGAGTTGTCCCCTGCATACGATCTCAACCCCTCAACAGACAAAGACGGTTTAGCTTTGAATATTGATATGGACAATAACGCACTAGATTATGAATTGGCACGAAGTGTTGGTGAATATTTTCGCTTAAATAACGAACAAATGGACACAATTATTAAAGAAGTTATTTCAGCTGTTCAGACCTGGAAAGACCTAGCAAAAACTATTGGCATACCCAATAAAGAACAAGATCTAATGGAAGCAGCATTTAAAGTTTAATTGCATTATTTAAATAGGTAATTACTCCGAGGAATTAATATCAATACGTATTGCTTAAATCAAAACGCTTCTTGAATGCGTTAAAGCTTCAAAATAGTATATCCCTTTCACATCGTCTTCGATTAAAAGAGGACTTTTCCCGTTTTTTCATCAATGATTTTAGAAGCTCCCGACGCCAATTTCAGGGGTATCTTTTTTCCATTTTTCAAAAGAATTGTGCGTTCTCCTCCGGTTCCTTTGGAAGCTGCAATACAAATAACACCTCCACCGGCAACGATTACATCATTTGATTCAGAATAAATATGCGCTCCAGCTTGTTTAAAAACACCTCGCATAAAGTCAGGATTTCTCAAAGGCAATGCAGCGTATATTACAGAACAATCATCTTCTTGCTTTCTTGCGATAGCACAAGATTTTGTATTTGCATAATTCCCAAGTACCTCAACGTGCGCTTCATTCACCTCAAACAAAGGCTCTACAAGGGCGTTTCCTGCGCCTTGAAAATAGTCCGCCAAACCAAAGCTAGCACCGTTTTTCAAAGTAATTTCAGGGGGCGTATTGAGTGCCAAAGTTGCCATATCAAACCCCGTTAACGCTTCCATTCTATCAACATCCAATGTCTCTCCATCTGTAATTCCACTCGTATAGGTAAATACCACAGTTCTGCCGTCCTTTTTCACCTGAGTATTGATATAAGCAATCTGCTCATCTGACATTGCATAGGTAATTCCGAAAACAATTACTTTGTACCGATCCAAGTCAATACGCTCCAAATCACTTAACAAATAGGTATTAAAAGCAATCCCACTTTTATAGGCATCCGTTGACATGGCTGTGGCCGAGGCAACCTGCAACTCATCACTTTGAGGGTTGTCTGTTTCTGCGATGTAATAAAACGATTTGAAATCATGAATAAAAGCAACATCAGCAGAAGAGTTATAAGTTTCGTTTAGAATCTTATCACAGTACTCTTTTTGAACTTTTATATCATCCATCATATTCGGACTGTTCCAGTTGCCAATATCGCCAAAATCGAACAACCAATAACCGGTTGCATGGTTGACCATTTGTGCGTAATTGGTACGCATGGCTGCAATGCTTTCTGCTTCGTTTGTCAAGTTAGTAATCCCTGTTCGCCTAGAGGGCAAATGGGTCATCCGATCTTGCTCTGTCATAAACAATTTGTCATGAAGGTTGATCGACTCAATCACCGCACGAGGCTGACTGGTACCACCGGCTTCTCTCGCTGCTTTGGAATAGCTGTAGGGCGATGCAATAAAATCGATGTTTGGGTTTTTCAGTATTTTGTCAAACGCCAAATGCCCTCCCGTATTGAATCCTCCTTTGTGGTAGAAAAAATAACCGTTAAATACACCTACCAACACATCACTGGGCCAATAGCCTTTTACGTATTTGGTATATTCATAAATAGCACGTTCTACGGCATCGTGTTGGTTCATAAAATAATCGATGATACGGCGCTCTTTCTGTGGATTTCTAAAGACTCCCGAAGGATGTTCCTTGCGCTCCTCCATTTTAGGAACGGTGGCAGTGGCAATCGTCACCTTTGCATCATTCCATGCGGCTTGCAACGCAGCATCTGTTTTGTATTTGTCTTTTAACCATTGTTGAAAACGCTTTGTCATAGCAATTCCTGTATCTGGTTCTTCTGGGAAACCATAGTAATGCCATTCGTTATATACTCCAGCGCACATCATAAATGAGAACACACGGTTGCCCACTTCAGTGGTTTGAATATAGTCTAACAATTGCTTGAGAATTGCGGTAGATTCTTTTTTCCAACGTTCTGAAGCCAAACTTGCACGTGGTGCATTGGCTATTTCATTGCCCATTTTATAATCGATATCACGGCGTGCATAATTCACCAATTCTTCCGGATATTTTTTATGCCACCAGGTGGGCGCATTGAGCATGATTCGTATTTGAAAAAATGCCTCAGGATTGATGGCATAGATCCCTTTTAAATTGTCAATCAATTCAGTATTGGTCGCTTCGATATCAATCGTGCCATCTTCTTTCCAAATAGAACGGATATACAAGGTCATTTCAAACAAGTTAAAACCCGCTTTGGTGAAATTCGTATAATTCGCTGCTCCATCTTCTGTAAATGGGGTACGTACTTTTGCGTAGGGTGCCGAATACATAATGGGGTAATACCTTTCTCCATTGATGTTATACACCATTCTTCCTTTGTGTTTTTCTGTCTTTGCTGATGTTAACTTGTTCGTTTGAGCATTTGTATATGCACAAAAAACACATAAGAAGAGTACTAACTGAATTGGAATATATTTATTCATACTAATATAGTTTAGAATACCGTTGCCTAATTTAAAGCGAGTGGTTTTTTCTTTGGTTCCTCTGTTTTTGAAAACAAAATTTGTTTTTGGTAATTGTTTTCTTTTGATACTACCGGGTTTAAGAGATGATAAACAGATGTCAACGCAACGTCATGTGTTCCATCAGTAACATTCCAACGATTGTTTTGCTGTGTTTTTAAAAGTTTTGGCGCCGATGTAAAAGAAATCTCCTCACCATTATGAGCATGTCCTAACAACAGCGGTCCACTCATAAAGCGATAGAGTTCTGAAGCGTCATTTTTAGGTGTTGTTTTCCGCAGTACTTTTTGCGCCAACTCAAATTCTATTTTCAATGAGCTAGTACTTTCTCCTGCCATTGTCACTTTCATAAAACCGTTATCCATAACATAAGATACCGGGACATTGTTAGCGGTTACTTTAAAATCATTTGCCCATTCAGGGATAAATATTTTTAAAGGCACTTGGAAAGGTTTGGAAGCATTGATGACTAAATTCACCTGTCCTCCAAAAGGATAATCTGTCGTTTGACTCAAAGTATAATCTTCCATTGCAACTTGACTGTTATGGAAAGAAGGTACAATCAAAGTTGCTCCTTCATGGTAATAATTATATTTGATGGCAGATGCCAAACCTTCACCACCTCTCATGGTACAGCACCACCAAGCTTCGTCGGCATGTACTTTTAAGGAGTGTTCACCTTGTGCATAAGGCGTATTGTCACAGCCGTACCCTCCATTGGCACGTTGTGTATGTCCCAAAGCATTGTAATAAATTAAGTGAGCCGTATTGATATACTTTGGTTTCTGAGTGGCTTCCCATAACTGCATGGCGGCCATATACGAATCTATAATCGCGCAGGGTTCTGTCCATGTTGGTCTCGCAAACCAATTGAAGTTCTCGAAATTTGATGTCATACCATCGCTCAGATACAAATCAAAATTCTCAATAGCTTTGTCTAGGTATTTTTGCTCTTTTGTAATGTTATAATAACGAATCAGTGCACGTGTACCTGTAAGGCTGGCATGCGTTTGTGCCTTTATCTTTAAGAGATCCATCTGCATAAAACGGGCAATAATTTCATCAATCAGCTCTTTGGTTTCAGCATTTGGAAAGAGTTCATAAGCCTGTACAACGCCATCTAAAAAAATGACATCACAGCCCACATCAGATGAGAGCATCCAATTTCCAATTATATTTTGTTTGGTCCCCGCCATTTCTCCCACTTTTTGTCTTCGATCGTCTGGATTGATTGGGTAGTTTGCGTGAAACCCTTTGGTAGGCAGTGCTAGGTTGTTGATAATATCATGAATGTACCCCGCTACTTTTTCATCTTTTTTCCAAAGATAATATTCGCACATCCCTCTTAGCAACCAACCGTGTCCTGAAAGTTGTTGTTCGTCGATGGTTTCTCCAAGCAATTCACCTAGATAACCTCCAGTGTTTGTTTTGGTGGGATAGAGATCTATAAGTTCTTGCAGATATTTGGGTGTTCTATGTGTTGCTTGTGTCTGTAATACCAACCCAAGAATAATTCTACCTTCCTTATCTCCTGCCCAATTGGCAGAAGTATGGTGGTGTTTCTCTGGAAATACTTTTGCAGGGGTATAAATTTCGCTCTCCAATCTATCGAAGTTTCTCATAGCCCGGTCATGCAGTTCTCCCTCAATTTTGATTTTCTGATAATCAACTGTCACTAGTGAATTGTCTTGCTGATTTTTACAAGATACTAGTAGTAATACTCCTGCCGTGATGCTAATTAAAATCTTCTGTTTCATGTGTATGGTATTCATTTTATTTATTCTATGTCTGTATTCAATATTTAAGTATTTTGTCAACATAATCCCCTTCTTTATGCAATATCATAGAGAAATCTCCCTTTGACGGGTTTGGATAAAACGTCCATCTATCGTTACCATCACTGGCATTCTTTATTTCGAATGTCTCGTTATTTTCCTTTCCACTTTTCAATGCTGTTTGGTTATCATCAATAATAGTCCCGTCAAAACTTGTGATAAAACCATCAGGAACAATTACAATAGGCGCCTGAATTGGTATAGATCCCTTTTAAATTGTCTATTTCTTTATTGGTCGCTTCAATATCAAGGGTACCATCTTCTTTCCAAGCAGTCCGAATATACATGGTCATTTCAAACAAGTTAAAACCCGCTTTGGTGAAATTCTTATAATTCGCAATACTATCGGCTGTAAATGGGGAACGTACCTTTGCGTAAGATGCCGAATACATAATCGGGTAGTACCTTTCTCAATTGATGTTATACATCATTCTGCCCTTGTGCTTTTCATTTTTTGCCAATATTAACTTGTTCTTTTGAGCATTTGTACACGAACACAAAAAACATAAAAAGAGGACTAACTGAATTGGAATATATTTTTTCATACTAATTTAATAAGAAGTGTATTTATTTATAATAATAACCCGTTGTGCATTTAGGTTATATTAATTTTAAGATTATTAATATTTCGTTCAAAATGAAATTTATTAATAAATTGTATGATAGTCATTGCGGTAATTTTAGCCAGTATTCTAGTTTTAAAACCGTC
>Ga0209223_10001099_pt1 | contig 30145 bp, 32 predicted proteins | sample COG_06_FD_184750 | JGI IMG/M metagenome (GOLD analysis project Ga0209223, IMG submission 184750) | Pelagic Microbial community sample from North Sea - COGITO 998_met_06 (SPAdes) (version 2) | ecosystem: Environmental > Aquatic > Marine > Neritic zone/Coastal water | place: Helgoland, sampling...
CAATTCCAGTTTTCTGTCCATGAGGCTCCCTTTAGGTATTGTTCTCCTAGTTGGACTGAGGCATGGAACCGATATGATTTGGTAAAATCATTAATATACAATTCAACCCACCGGTATTGGTCGAGGTTAACTTCATCAAAATCAACTGCAAGGTAAACTTGTGTATCGTCTTGATGCAGCCGAATCCTAAGGCTATCATTCAACTGAAAAATTTTCGAATTGCTCCATTCTTCTTCAGCAAAAAGGTTATTAAGTACAACTTCACTTCCCTAAGGAATGAGCCGCTCATTTGATTGGCATCCTATTAAGAGTACAGTTGTAATTAATATAATTGGGAATGATTTCACAATGTGCAATTGGCTCTTAAAATACAATCAATTTACCAGCTGAGAAACAAAAAAGCCATCTTCGTTTAAGAAGATGGCTTTTTATCAATGTTATAATAGTCTATTTATTATCAGGCAATGCTATTTCCACATTGGTCCTATAATCACCTAAAAGGTGCTCTGCAAAGAAATACCACATGAGTCTTTCATAGTAGGTTCTTTGGTCACCTCTATAGCCATGTCTAGAACCTGGAATTGGCACATAGTCAAATCTTTTACCTGCCTTCATTAACTCATTAACAAGCCTCATACTGTTTCCAGGATGAACATTGTTGTCCGTAGTTCCATGAGTAATAAGAATATGCCCTTTTAAGTTATCAGCTAAAGACGGATTAGTCTTGATTTTAGCATCCCAAGTCGTTTCTGTATACTCATTGCCATCATCATCTTTTTTGGTTTTGTCAACCCTTTTCACACCGTTGTGTGTTTCACTCCACCATTTATTATAAATATTATTGTCATGATTACCTGCAGAAGAGGCCGCAGCTTTATAAAAATCAGGATAAGAGAGTAGGGCAGCTGTAGACATGAAACCGCCACCAGAATGTCCGAAAATACCAATCTGATCTAAATTGATCCATTCATGACGCTCGGCCAATTGCTCTAATGAACGTTTGTCATCTGCTAGTGCATAATCTCTTAAGTTTTCATAACCATAAGTATGATAGTACTTAGAACGCATCGGGCTTCCGCCTCTATGTCCCATACTCACCACGATAAATCCGAGCTGAGCCATTGCAGATTGGTAGCCTCCAGTGATAGAAAAGTTATTACTGAATGATTCTACCTGTGGGCCAGGATAGACATAGGAGATTATTGGATACTTCTTGGTAGCATCAAAATCGAATGGCTTAAACATTACTCCATATAAATCAGTGATTCCATCATCTGCTTTAGTTTTGAATCGCTCAGGCATTTTCCAACCGGCTTGGTAAAGCAAAGAAAGGTCTGCTTTTTCCAATTCCATGATAAGGTTACCATTATTGTCTTTTAGCACAGATGTTGGTTCTACGTCCGGTGCGCCATTGTTGTCAACATAGAACTTCGAAGATTTTGGCATGCTGATAGCGTGGTTGCCATTCTCAATTGAGATTGGTCTGAATCCGGAACCATCAAAATTTGATTTGTACATCAAAGCATAATATGGGTCGATATTCTCCTCTCGACCACGGCCTTCATAATAGACTTTTCTGCCTACTGTGTCAATCTGTGCCATTCTTCCAGTGATGAAGTGGCCAGCATTGGTGATTTTGTTTTTTAACGCACCTGTGTTTCCGTCATACAGATAAAGCTGTCCCCAGCCTGTTCTTTCAGACCACCAGATTAATTCTTCTCCTTCATTTAAAATAGCCAATTGTACGTTTGGGCTGTAAAAATAGGGATAGTTGGCTTCGGTAAACAACTCTTTTAATTCACCTGTGGTAGTGTTTATTACGACCACATCAAGCGTGTCATTTGTTCTATTTAATCGAGTCATAAATAACTTGTCGGACTCTTTTCCAGGTAAATAAGGCCTGATTGTTTGATCAGTATATTTGTCAATATCAATGATCAATTCTGCTCTTGATGCTACATCAAAGATCTCTAATTTTGCTTGAGGAACTTCTTGATCGCCCGGCATTGCATATTTATAAACTTCGAGCTCAGGCCGCGGGTTTTTTAATTCATTGATCACAAAAAGGTCTTTCACTTTTCTTGAATCACTCCTTGTTACATAGAATTTCTTGGAATCTTTGAACCAACCCACTCTTGCTCGCAAGCGTTTGTCAGAAGTAGTGTCACCTTGATCGCCTTGGTAAGAAAAATACCTTACGCCTTCAGTAGTCAATTGAATTTCTGTCGAATCGGCATCACCCACCTCCATTAAATAGAGATTATGGTTTTTTGCGAAAGCGATATAGGAGCTATCCGGCGCGTAAGAAGCCCACCTTAGTCTTTTTTCAGCCTTTTCAGTAGAATCTCCTTTTGTGATGAACTTAGAATTAATATCGAAATGATAATCAACACTATCAATAATGAAAGTCATTGTCTTATTATCATCCTCCAGTTTTAATCCTTTAAGGTTAAGTTCATTATGATTCCATGGCTTACTTGTAAGTTCACTCAGTTGTGCGGCAAAATCCTTATTGTTAAACAAGGGTGTTTTGGTTTTCTTAGCAGGATCTACCATATAGAAATTTTTCCCACTAGTAGTTGTATAGGTATACCAGAACTTATCACTGTCTTTAAACCATTGTGGACTGATACGTGTGCTCTTAAGCATCTTGCTCAGGTTACGAGAACTGTATTTCTCAGCAGCTTTAAAATCTGCTTTATCTTGAGCAACAATTGGCAAGGTCAAACATAACAATGTCGCTATAATTAAATTTTTCATCAGAGTTTGGTTGTTGATGCTTAATGATAAGCCCTATATGCCAAATTAGCAACGTATTTGTTTTTAGGGAGCAGGAGAGAGGATAAACGGATGGAGTAATATAAAAAGGGCAACCCTTATGGATTGCCCTTTCAGACCAATGTTTTGTTTGATTAAAATTTGATCGGCATTGAAGCGATTGTGTTTTCCCAACCTAGCATGAGGTTGACAGTGCCATTAACTTCTTTGAACATAATTGACATGGCTTCAATAGTTTCGTCTGATTTGGTGACAGTACCTTCAACTCTTGCTACTTCTTTATCATCATCCGTTAATGTATAATGACCCCAGACATTTAATTTATTATAAAGCACAAAAGTCCATTTTGACTCTACTGGAATAACAAAAATGGAGTAGGTACCAGCAGCTACAGATGTGCCTCCAATATTGACATCTTGGTAAAAGTGGATTTCATTAGCTTCATTAGCTCCCATTCTCCACATTTTACCATATTCAACTGCTTTTTCGCCTATCATTTTGCGGCCTTTCAGTTGAGGTCGGGTATAATAGATTTTTATTTGTGGTGCTGTAATTTCTTTTGACCTTAAATCGGCATAAGGCAGTCTGTCCGGATAATATGCTACATCCATTGGACTTGCGTCAAGATCAGGAAATTCTTGTGCATTGACTTTAGTTACAATAAAAAGTGTCGCTACGATGCTTAACGATAGAATAGATTTTCTCATGGTTTTGGTTTGTGTGATTATAGTTTTATAGATGCTTATGAACTTAGATTCTCTAAAATTAGTTCCGCGCATTATTAATGGAAAAACATATAGGCGATTAGTATGGCTGCAATTATCCCAACAAAATCAGCAATAAGCCCTGCTGTGACGGCATACCTGATTTTTTTAATCTTTACTGCTCCAAAATAGACAGCTAAGACATAAAAGGTGGTTTCTGTTGAGCCTTGCAGTACACTGGAAAGTCTACCAACAAATGAATCCGGTCCAAAAGTTTGCATTGACTCTACCATCATGCCTCTTGCGCCACCACCACTGAGGGGTTTCATTAAGGCCGTGGGGAGTGAGTCAACAAAGTCGGTGTTCATGCCTAAAAAGGCAAAAAAGTGTCTCATGCCTTCAACAAGGATGTCCATAGTGCCTGATTTCCTAAAAACTCCAATGGCTACAAGAATAGCTACCAAATAAGGAATGATCTTGATGGCCACATTAAATCCATCTTTAGCGCCATCTATGAATGCCTCGTAAACGTTGATTTTATTTTTGAAAGCAAGCCCAATGAACGAGGCAATAACTGTGAAAAGTATTAGGCTACTCGCGACAGATGAAATTGTCTGCACTTGTTCTTGAGGTATTGACTGGAAATAGATTATTGCTCCAACAATGGCAAGTGTAAGCGTGCCTAAGTAGAGCAGAATAGTCTTGTTGAGTAAATTGATTTTTTGAAAGAGAGATACTGTGATTAAGCCGGCAAGTGTCGAAAAGAAAGTCGCGAGCAGTATGGGAATAAAGATGTCCGCAGGATTGGCCGCACCTTCTGTGGCGCGATAGGCCATTATTGATACCGGAATTAATGTTAGGCCAGAGGTATTGAGCACCAAAAACATTATCTGAGCATTCGAAGCAGTGTCCTTTACGGGATTTAATTCTTGTAAACCATCCATAGCTTTTAGGCCTAGTGGTGTGGCAGCATTGTCCAAACCGAGGAAATTCATGGAGAAGTTCATCACCATTGGACCGAATACGGGATGATTTTTCGGTATTTCGGGGAATAATTTAGTAAACAATGGACTCACAGCTCTTGATATAATAGCAACAACGCCACCCTTTTCACCAATGCGCATGATACCCATCCATAAAGTAAGTACTCCTGTTAATGCGAGTGATAATTCAAAACCTGTCTTGGCCATGTCGAAGGTGCTCTGAATCATTTCAGGGAAGACCTCGGTGTCACCAAAAAATATCAATTTAATAAGGGCAACTACGAATGCAATCAAAAAGAAGGCAATCCAAATATAATTTAGGGCCATAGGAAAGATTTACCTTCGCAGTATAGACGTAAAGAAAGTAAATTCAAAATGCTAAGTGATGATTATAAAAGCTCTGCTTCGTAATACTTCAGAATTTTCGCTACATCTAATGGCTCAGTGAGTTTAAGCTTGTTTATTTTGATGAAGCTATTAATTGCCTTTTTATTACCCAGTATTGATATGAGTTTGTTTTTTGTTAATCGCATAGATTGCAATTCACCATTAATTATGAAATAATGCTTAGGGTCATACTTAAACCTTTTAATAATTGTAGTGGCACCCATGTTGCCGTTAATTGTGTTTTCTGTCAGGCCGACTGAATAGTCCATGAAGCAAGTAATTGTTGCTCCTTTATTGACCACAAGTAAGAGTTTGTTTTTGAATATTTTGTGCAAGTTCTTTTCGAACACATACTCGCCTTCCTCAGTTTGTATGCTTAACGATTTAAACTCTGTGTCATCAAGTGAGATGAATTTATCTCCATTTAAGACCTCGAAATTACTTTCGTAGCCATTGAAATTAAGTTTTACGTCATCATAGATGGAATCTTTCTTGTCAACCAAATTGGCATTTTTCCAATCCTCAAATAGAAAAGGTGAGCCTTTAATGCCTTCGTAACGCTTTTCATCAATCTCTTGCGAATTAGTAAATGTTTTTATTTGCTTCTGAGCAAGACTTAGGTGACCGAGTAATGTTAGTATGATGGTAAAAAGAAATATTTTTTTCATTTTATCAAGCATTTAGAGACCATTGCGGTTTAGATAAATTGTTCGCTTAATAGAATAACGTGTTAAATGGCAAAAACCATATCCCCTAAGGAATTATAAGTTCAGCAAATGAGCAGCGGCCATACCTGCTGTTTCTGTCCTTAGCCTGCTTGCTCCTAAACTGACCTTGGAAAACCCACCATCTACAGCAAGCTCAATTTCCTTATCCGAGAAATCTCCTTCAGGGCCAATTAATATCAAATGGCTTCCTTTTTTTTCAATTTGATCGTTTAAAAGAGTAGGGTTTGTATTGTCTACGTGGGCAATAAATTTATAATTAGAGTCAATTTGAAGGCAATTTTGAAAGCTCATTAATTCATCAATTACGGGGTTGAATGCCTTAATTGATTGTTTCATTGCACTTACTGCTTTTTTTCTGATCCGGTCGACCTTAACTATTCTTCGTTCAGAATTATGACAGAGAATCGGGGTGATTCTGTCAATACCGAATTCTGTCGCTTTTTCAACGAACCATTCAAAACGGTCCATGTTCTTAGTAGGCGCAATAGCAATGTGTCTGTAAATAGGGCATGGATTGACCTTTGTTTGTTCAGTAATAGTAAACGAACATTTTTTTTGATTTGCTTCTACTATTGTCGCTTGATAAAATGATCCGAATCCGTCAGTTATATTTAACAAGTCACCCGGTGTCTGTCTTAGTACCTTAACTGCATGGCGTGATTCTTCTTGGCTAAGAAAGTGATGACCTTTTGATATTTCTGGTTGGTAAAAAAGTTGCATTTTTCAGATTGCCAGCTAAAATAAGCAAAGAGATTATGAATTCAATTATATTGTCAAAGTATGCCAAATACAGATTCTATTTCTCTTAAAAGATATCAACTTATTCAGTTGATTGCCAGTGTTTTAATGGTAGTAATTTGGTTTTTATCGAATCAAGGTCTTCTATTCTGGGATGACTTTACTTATCTGAACTTTGCAAACCAAATCAATCAGGGGGAATTTGAAATAACAACGAATCATTTTACAAGTAGAATTGCCCTTATATATCCAGTATCATGGGCCATAAACGCTTTTGGTATAGGTCCTTATTCGATTGTGATATTTCACCTTATTTGCTCATTAATCCTTCTTAACCTCACGTTTTGGCTTGGCCAAAAAATCAGTCTTTGGACAGGACTAATCGCAGGAGCACTCATATTGTGTGATTATAATTTGATTTTTTTCGGAAACCATCTCTTTCCTGAGCTGCCTCTTACACTTTGTGTTTTTCTATTTTTGATGAGCTACCATCTGCTTCTAAGGAATGAAATAGTCCCAAGAATCGCGGCTTTCATTGGTGCCTTAGCACTTTTTTGTGCATTTCTTCTTAAAACAACAGTCATCTTAATCTTACCGCTAATCTTATTCTTATTTATTAATGATAGACGTCAAAAGAGAAACAAAGCATTCTGGATGGTGTTTATATTTCTTTCACTATTCTTTTTTGTTCTAAATGGACTTTGGTACGAAGAAGTAAAAGGGAGTTTCTTTTTTCGGTTCGATAACATTGCTAACAATCACGTTGCCACTCCAAAAACGTTCTTTGATAAAGGGGGCATAGAGATTCTTAAGAGATTGACCTATTTACCGATTCTTGGTTTTTTAAAGGGAGGGTTTTTTATTCCTTTAGTATTGGCATTGCCGTCTATTTTAAGCTTAAAACGATCAAGTTTCAAACTTGATAAACCAGAATTATTATGGTCTGTGGCTGCTGTGTTTTTATTATTGGCTTTTTGGTTCATGTCAACCTCTTGGAGATACTATAGCCCAATACCGACTGAGAACAGGCATATAGTATTTTTTATCCCTGTATTCATAATGTCTGCTGCCCTTTATTGGCCTAAAAGAGCATCCTTTGAATGGTTGACTAAGAACCACGTGATGAAAGTTGCGCTAATAGCCCTCTTGCTCATCCCTTGCTACGCTATTTATAAAGCGGGTGACAATAATTTTAAGGAGATGTCTTCATTAATCAAGTCAGAACTAGTAGAGAATAAGACTGCTCAATTGGTTATCACCGATGGTTTGACCTCCTATGGATATGCCTATTATTATGATATGACGCCATCTGAGGATGTGTTTCTATGGTTTTCTGAAGTTGAAACTATAAATATTCTTGAGTCATTTGATGATTCAGCTTACCTATTAATCAATACTGCCAATTTCAACGAAGATTATAATGACACTGGAAACTATAACATGTTTATAGAACAACTTCAGGAGAACAATATAAATATTGGTTTGATAAAAAAAGAGGATGATGTAGAACTCTATCTGTTAACAAAGTGATGGATAAACAAATTGAATTGAACTCTCTTGTTAGGAACATGAACCCAGTTCTGAATGAGGGTATATACGTGTTTTGCGTTATCTCAGAATGGCAAGCTGACTTAATCAAACTGGCCATCTGCCATTTCAAGGAAGAGGAGGCTATTACACTTGTATTGAAAAAGGAAATTGCTGATCAGAGAATTTTATCATACGACTTTCAATGCAAGTGGATTACGTTAATGGTGAATTCTGCTTTGGACGCCGTGGGTTTAACAGCAGCTGTTTCACAATGTTTAACAGAAAAGGGAATTAGCTGTAACGTGATTGCCGGATTTCACCATGATCATATCTTTGTCCCCTTAGATATGGGAGATAATGCTATGTTTGCATTGGAAGCTTTGAGTAAAAGGAAATAAAAAAAACCTTGGTAATACCAAGGCTTTAAATATCTTTTATTCAGTAGTTATTATGCCATTTTTTTAAGCTGAGTTTCTCCGGCCCTCATGATAGCATAATCTTTATATTCTTCAAAATCATTAGCTTCTAAGTTGTCTGCAGCAGAACCAACAGTTGGCGGAGCGAATTGAAATTCAGATTCCCACCATCGCTTAGCAAATTCTTGGGCTTCTTCTTTATTAATTTCGAATTGATTGACCTGACCATCTCCAATCAACCATGGTTTTTCTTGAGAGCTATATTTTTGAAATATCATGCTCCTCATTTTCGTGCCCATTTCATCATTCTTTTGAAAATGTGCCTTTGAATAAGCCAGTGTTTCTGGTTCAATCATTTTATTATCCCAAAAACGTTTTGATTGAATAATCTGAGATGAAGTGAGTAAATACCCTTCTCCAAACTCTAATAATGAACCTTCCAGATCGCATGATCTGGCTGGTTTTTTTTTCTTTTTACCAAATCCAAATAATCCCATGTTGTTTAATATTTTGTGTTGTTTGTTAACCTTTGACAGAGGTGCGAGTTATTCACCCAAAATTGTCATCTATAATAGTATAACGATTCAAATGAACTTTTGTGACAAAAAATCGGATTAACGGCTGATTTTTCTTCTGAACGTTGAATCTTGCTATTTTAAGGACTAGATGATTGTTCCTAAATAGCTTTTGATTTTGGGTAATTTAATCGAAGCTATTATTTTAAAGAGTCTACCAGGTCTATATAGCCAGCCATAGCATCTTCATGGCCTTTTCCTTTGATTGCAGCCCACGCGTTATATTTAGCGGCAGCTTTAAAATCAAATCCTCCAGGAGGTTCCATGCTATTGTCGCCAATAGTTGCTTGTTTATACAGTGCGTATAATTTCAATAAATCTTCATTAGAAGGCCTAGTACTTAGGCCTTCCGAATCTTGTACTGCAATTTTAAATTTTTCTTTCAATTCCATAAGTCGGTTACAAAATGTAGGTAAGGATAGAATTAACTAAAGGTCAAAATTTATCGGTTTGAGATATCATTATAATCTCGTGCATTAGCACCAGTATAGACTTGTCTCGGTCTACCTATAGGCTCTTTGTTCTCACGCATTTCTTTCCATTGTGCGATCCAACCTGGAAGTCTACCAATGGCAAACATTACTGTAAACATGTCAGTTGGGATCCCTAAAGCACGATAAATGATACCGCTGTAGAAGTCAACATTTGGATAAAGTTTCCGTTCCACAAAGTAAGGATCCCTAAGTGCCTCCTCTTCAAGACCTTTTGCAATGTCAAGTATTGGATCATTTACACCTAATTTCTCCAAAACATCGTCAGCTGCTTTTTTAATGATTTTTGCACGTGGATCGAAGTTCTTATAAACCCTATGTCCAAATCCCATTAATCTAAATGGATCATCTTTATCTTTTGCTTTGGCCATCCACTTTTTAGTGTCACCACCGTCAGCTTTAATGTTTTCTAACATTTCGATCACAGCTTGGTTTGCACCACCATGAAGTGGTCCCCAAAGGGCATTGATACCTGCTGAAATAGAAGCGTATAAACTTGCATGTGACGACCCTACAACTCTCACTGTTGCCGTAGAACAGTTTTGCTCATGATCTGCATGTAGAATAAGCAATTGATCCAATGCTTTGGCAACAACTGGATCAACTTCAAACTCTTCTGCAGGCAGGGCAAACATCATTTTCATGAAGTTGCTTGTATAATCTAGCCTGTTGTCTGGGTAATTTACTGGTTGCCCAATTTTATTTTTGTGTGCCCAAGCTGCAAAAGTTGGTAACTTAGCAATCAACCTAATGATTCCAAGATCAACTTGACTCGATGACCTATTTGGATCAAGTGACTCTGGGTAAAAAGCAGTTTGAGAACATACCAATGAAGATAACACACCCATTGGATGAGCAGTAGAAGGGAAGCCTTCTAAAATTTTCTTGATGTCTTCATGAACTAAGCTGTGATTTGTGATCTTCTTCTTGAAGTCCGCAAATTCTGTAGCACTTGGAAGCTCACCGTAAACGAGTAAATAACTCACCTCTAAGAAACTTGATTTCTCTGCCAAGTCCTCTATAGAATATCCACGATAGCGCAGTATACCCTTTTCTCCATCAAGAAAAGTGATTTCACTTTTAGTTGATCCAGTATTTTTAAATCCTGGGTCAATAGTAATAACTCCACTCTGACCTCTAAGCTTACTTATATCTATTGCTTTTTCTTGTTCAGACCCCTCAATGACTGGCAACTCGTACGTCTGCCCATCAATTTTAATCTCAGCTGTGTTCGACATTTTTATTCTTGCGTAATTCTTAATTGAAACCTTTGCTCAACATTCGGAGAGCGAATTTAAGTATAAAACATATAAAAGAAATATATGTTCCATCTTATGATGTTTTTTTAATTATTGCCTCCCAATATTATTGGCATTCCATCTTTGCCTTGTCCGATAACAACCACTTTTGAGTTCGGTGATTCAGCAAGTTTAAGTGTCGCTTCAATGCCCCTCATCTTCAATAAGCTTGGTGTTAAGCTATTGTTTATGATCTTATTGGCAGTAGATTCACCCTCCGCGGCAATTCTCTTTCTTTCTGCTTCACTTTTTTCTTTATCCAAACGGAATTGGTATGCCAGTGCTTCTTGCTCTTGTTGCAACTTACTTTCAATGGCAGCTTTTATTTTTTCAGGAAGATTAATTGACCTAATAAGCAAAGCAGTCATTTCTATGTTATTAGTGTTATTTCCTAAAACCTCTGCTGTTTCAGTACGTATCGCTGCCTCAACCTCAGGACGTTTGGTTGAATAGATTTCTTCAGCAGTAAACCTACCCATTACTTGTCTCACTGTAGATCGAACTTCTGGGATGACTAAAGTATTAATATAACCGAGTCTGAATCTTTCATAGATGTCTCCGATTTTGTCAAATTTAGGATAAAACCTTACTGAGATGTCGACCGTAATTGACAAACCACTTTTGTCCAAAACATCCATTGCTTCCTCAGCTTTACTTTCTGCTACATCGAATCTAATGACATCATTCCAAGGTGCTTTAACATGGAAACCTGGTTGCATGACATTTTCTTTATCCAATCCTCCCGTAAATTTTTTGAAAAGAACGGCTCTTTCATTTGCTTGAATAGTATAAAACATGCTTGAAGAAAGACCAAGAAGGACTAAGGCAGCTATCGCTACGATCATCACTGGGATTAATTTTTTATTTTCCATAATGTTTAGAGTATATATTTGAACAATTAATTTTTATCCAATTTGTGCAATGTTGGATTGAATTTTATCTAAAATTTCTTGTGCTACTTTTAATGCATTATAACCATCATTAATCGTGACTATCGGAGCAGTATTGTCCTCGATTGCTTTTGAGAAAGTATACAGCTCTTCCCTTATGGCATTGATTGGTTCTACTTTTGGGTTTTCAAATATGATTTCTTTTTTGCCCTTGCTTTCCCCTAAGTCTAAGACCATTGAAAATGGACCTTCATCTCCAGTCGCATCTTTCATACGCACTATTTCAGCTTTCTTTTCAAGGAAATCTACGGATATGTAAGCATCTTTTTGAAAGAAACGTGATTTACGCATGTTTTTGACAGCTATACGGCTGGTAGTAAGGTTGGCTACACATCCATTTTCAAATTCCAATCTCGCATTTGCAATATCGGGTGTGTCGCTAACAACTGCTACACCACTTGCAGATATATTTTTAACAGGTGAACCTACAGCTTTGAGAATTACATCTATATCATGAATCATTAGATCTAAAACAACAGGTACATCAAGGCCTCTAGGATTAAACTGTGCAAGACGGTGGGTCTCAATGAACATTGGCTTGTTCAAATGTTCTTGGGCAGCTATGAAAGCCGGATTGAACCTTTCAACATGTCCCACTTGAACTTTTTTCCCATGTGCAAGAGACAAGTCAATCAATTCTTGAGCTTCTTTAACAGTTTTAGTAACAGGTTTTTCAATGAAAACATGCTTGCCTGACTTTAAAGCTTTCGCAGCACAATCATAATGTGAAAGGGTAGGAGTTACAATATCCACAACATCAACAGCTGCAATTAAATCTTCAATTGTCTTAAAGCTGGGTAATGCCAGTTCATCGGCAACAATTTTAGCATTTTCTGGACTGGCATCGTAAAACCCTACTAAATCATACTCTGGAATATCCTTAAGACATTTAATATGAATTTTACCCAGATGACCTGCCCCTAAAACTCCAACTTTCAGCATTACTCTATTGTTATTTGACTTGCGCTCAAAAGTAGTCATTAATCGTTCTTGATTCCATGTTTGAGTTTGATAATTAAGATAGAACCCTCATCTTCGAACTAGAATCAGATTAGATGAAATATTATATTATTGCGGGTGAGGCTTCTAGTGATATGCATGCTGCCAATATGATGAAGCAATTGAAGCTTCGCGACAGTGAAGCATATTTTCGAGTTTGGGGAGGAGATCAGATGGAAATAGAAGCTGACGAGATGGCCAAGCACATTCGTGAAACATCTTTTATGGGTATTTTTGTCGTTATTTCGAACCTGAGAACAATTAAACGTAATTTCAGGTATTGTGAAAATGACATTGAAAAATTCAACCCAGATGTACTCATCTTAATAGATAATTCAGGTTTTAATTTAAGGATAGCCAAGTATGTAAAGACTAAGCAGCTGAATACCAAAGTATATTATTACATTTTACCGCAAGCCTGGGCTTGGAAGAAAAAGCGTGTTCATACAATCCAACTATGGACGGATAAGAGATTCGCAATCCTACCTTTTGAAAAAGACTTTTACAAATCATACGGTTATGATGTCGATTATGTGGGTCACCCTATCTTGGATTCTATCGCGCAGCGAAGGGCCACTTTATTAGAACCAAAAGCATTCAGGAAGGAATTTAACTTAGCTGATAAGCCAATAATAGCACTCTTACCTGGCAGTAGAAAGCATGAAATAGGTACGAAATTGCCCATTATGATGCAGGCAGTGAAATATTTCCCAGACTACCAATTTGTCATTGCTGGCTCGGCAACTATAGATAAATCAATCTATCAATCAATTGTCGGTGAAGAATGTAAAGTTATTTTTGGAAATACTTATGACATCTTGAATAATTCAACTGCTGCCTTAGTGACTTCTGGAACTGCAACGCTCGAGACAGCCTTGTTCAATGTGCCGCAGGTAGTTTGTTATATGCCTGGTTTTGCGACTTACCACATTCTCAAACGTGTTGTAAGCATCAAATACATTTGTATGGTCAATTTGATTTTAGATAGAATGGCAGTGACAGAATTGATTCAAAATGAGTTGAACGAAAAGCGACTGACCGTTGAACTTAAAAATGTTTTAGATCCAAAAATAAGTTCAAAAATGAAATCTGATTACAAGTTGCTTGCTTCAAAACTTGGGGGAGGCGGAGCTTCTGAAAGAACTGCTGAATTGATTGTTAAGGATTTGACAAAAGCAGTTGAAGCTAAAAAGATCACTTAAATTAATTAGTCCGTTCAAATACAGCCAAAAAGTGCATAGGATTAGATTTCGTTTCAAAATCGCTGGGGTAACTATCTCCGGCTAAATTGTAACATATTGTCAATTGCTCTTTGGTGACTTTATAAATGGCGGTAAAATGATTTCCTTTGTTTACCCCTTCCTCACCATAAACATCCATTTTTCCATTTGAATAAGCTATAGCGCCTTTATCAATACTCTCAGCATGCATGGTATAGGTATTGTCCTCAATAATCAACCTGTGTGTTTTAAACATTGTTGGGGGCATTTCATTTCCTGCCATTTCTTGCGAAACAGGTATCCAGGTCCCAATAATAGATGCTGAGTTGTCTGCTTTTGTAGTACAACTCACAGAAAAGCAGATGATCACTAAAATGGCAAGATAATTCGTTTTCACAATCTTATGGGTTAAAGTCAATGCTGATACTAAAATAAGGCTTCCTTATCCATTGTCTAATTTCAGCCATTAGCTATTATTCATTAAGATTAGAAATTTTTATCTGATGTTATTGCGCTGGCAATTTATTGTTCGATTATAAAAAGGGAAGGTTCAAGGCAATTAAGTTGTCCTATGAAGCTTGAGGGTGTACCTTGCATTATGTTTTTGAACAAAGCTGTTTTTTGCTGGATTCTATTTGGGTGCTCGGTTTGTAATATCAATGTTGCTCAGGATCTTTCAACTAGTTTCATTGAATGGAATGAACAGGATGCGCTAGAATGGAATGATTTTCGATTTAGAAAAGGGAAGTCAGAAAAAACGAATATTGCCATTACCACCGTGAGATTATCTGCAAGGGGTTATATGAAAAATGGTGTTCCTGATTTTGAGGTCAAGGCCTTATTTGTGAAGCAAGAATCATGGACTACAGACTCTACTGACATTGCACTTTTGCAACATGAGCAATTGCATTTTGATATTGGCGAACTGTATGCTCAAAAAATTAGAGAGAAAATTGATGAATTGAAAAGTGAGGGAGAACAGTCTCCCAAAGTGTATCGCGGTGCCATAAATAATTTGATAACCTTGTTTAAGGCATATTCTGGTCAATATGATAGCGATACCGAGCATGGCACAATCCAAAAAAGACAAATCGTTTGGAATCAACGTATTAATAAATTATTATATTAAAGTATGTTAATTTATTCATATAATAATTAATCCGAATATGATGAGCAGCCCTTAATTATTAATCACGAGCAAGATGGTTACTTTAGAGCTGCTGTTGTCTAGAGTCAAGTAGGGCAGTCCTAAATTTTATCATAGGGATTACTGCTGAAGCTTAAAGATTACAGTATACAATTTGTGCTCAAGTCTTAATTCACTAAGTGCGCCATTTGAATATTTGTGTAGCTCTTTTTTTCCATCGTGCTCAAAGTAATATTCATTTGCTGACGCGGATGAAACGTCTAACATTTCTCCTGAAGCAAGAGAATAAACTTTTTTGATATCAGACGGCTCTTCAAAATAGAACATGTCACCACCAAGAATTTTGGCACCATTTACTTGCTTTGTTTCATCGTCAACCTCTGCTACGTATTTACCGTTTTTTAGGATTGTTGTCGCTTTCGAATGTAAGTGGCCGTTCGTTTTAGAAATTGCTTGTGCTTCAACCAAGGTACCATCTATATAGGTGGAAGTACTTTCAAAGTCAACTCTGATGGTGACAAGCATGTGTGCCTTAATATGGGAAATGACTGAAATTTTTTCTGATTCATCATTAACCTCTCTGTCGACAGTCATTTTACCGACATTGTGCCCTTTAATAAAGGCATCATATACATAAGTTTGTCCACTTGCAGAAAGCGTGATTGTAGAAATTACAATACAAATTAATAATAGGCGGTAGGTATTTTTTGTCATCAAGGTGTATTTAACTAAAGAAATTTGAATTAATTACTAAATATGCACGTTTATAAAATTCATACTTCTTTAAATTTATGTTTCTATATAATTCTAACAATGATATTAAGGTTAAATAATTACAAGTATAGCACTTTTCTTCTTTTTGTTCTAGCATTCGCACTTTTGGGATGTTCCAAAGACGATACGCCGGACGTTGTAATTACTGTTAATGGGCCAAGCGATGTAATATTAGGCATCAATAATGAATTACAACTGGTGGCAAGTACTAATGGAGTAGTAAGCACTGAACCGTTGACATGGACGAGTTCCAATAGCCTTATGGCGACTGTTAGTGATGAGGGTTTGGTAACAGCAAGAAGGCATGGTGTTGTGACGATAACAGCTTCTAATGGAGTTTCTAGTGGTGAATATGAACTTCAACTATTTAACTTATCAGGAGAAGGACTACCAGAGTTCGATGAAGTTATGGTGGATTTCATGAGGCAATTTACAGTTCCAGGTGCCTCATATGCAGTTGTCAAAGATGGTAAGTTGGTAATGGTCCGTGGCTATGGACTGGCAGATGTCGAAACTCAAGAAGTAGTTACACCAACAAGTCTATTCCGTATTGCTGATGTCAGTAAACCAATTACAGCAGCGGCTATCATGAAGTTAGTAGAGCAAGACTTGCTCGATTTAGATGAACTAATGTTTACCATTTTGCTTGATAAATTCCCAACAGTAAATCTCCCAGATGTCAGGATTACAGACATTACAGTAAGACAATTGTTAAACCATACTTCTGGGACTAACCTTGTACCTCAACCAATGTTTAATCAGGGTTTTATCGCTTTTGACAAGCAAGTAGAAAGCCCACCAACATTAGATGTGATTTTAGATTGGTTTGCTGACCGTAATTTGAGTACAACCCCTGGAGAGAGTTACTCTTATCATAATATGAATTATGTGCTTTTGGGCAGAATAATAGAGGCTAAATCAGGAATGACTTATGAAGAATATGTTAAGACTAATATTTTGGACCCTATTGAAGTTACTGAGCCAAGAATAGGCATGAGCCATCAAGTTGATAAATTCCCAAAAGAAGTTAGCTATTACAGCCCATTTACAGCTGATGTTAGATCAGTATTTGATGCGGATACAGAATTTGTTCCATTGCCTTATGGTGGTATTGGTGATATTCAGAACATGGACTCCCATGGAGGATGGGTTGCGTCAGTAGTGGATCTAGCTAGGTTTGCTTTAGCCACAGACGGTAATCCTGCACAATTGGATATTATATCAAGTGCCAGTCAAGAGTATATGGTTACAGCTGGAAGTGATGGCAATGGATCCGGATGGTTTGTTGCCGAAGATAATTGGAACCATGCTGGTTTAATGCCCGGAACTATGTCCTCAATCATTGTTAAGGAAAATGGACTAATAATTATTGGTTTACTTAATAGCACGCAAGATTTCAGCGGCCCAATTAATCAAATAATGTTTAATGCTTTTGTTGACGATATAACTGAGCTGGCAGCTACAACAGCATGGGTTGATCAAGATCTGTTTGATGCTTATTAATTTGCTATGCCTATTTAAAAGAAATGGATATAAAAAAACAGACAGTGTTACACTATCTGTTAAATTAGTTCGATCTGTCAATATTGATCGTGTTGATTGGTGTTTTTACCAAGTGGATTTTTTCAAATCTCTTGTGGCCCTAAGAATATCTCGCCGACTAATGGTGCCTACTAAAGTGCCGTTCACATCAACAATAGGAAACCTACGGAAATGAGTGGACAGAAATTTTTGTGCACAGTCGAGGACATCCATGGTATCCATTAACGTTTGTGGGTTCTCACTCATGTATTGAGAAACAGAAATACGGCCATGGGGTAGGTTGTGGTATGCTTCGTCTACCATTACTTTCATACAATCTATTTCAGACAGTATGCCTAGAATTTTTCCTTTACCATCTTTTACGGGAGCTCCAGAGATTTTTTTTTCTAAAAACATGTCCATTGCCTCTGCTATACTCTGATCAGGAGAAAGTGAATACACATCTCTGGTCATATAGTCAGTAATTGGCCTGTACTTATGAACTGTCTTTGCTGGTTCTGCTGCACTTACTCCTGTAAAATTCATAGTGACTTAGGGGTTTAAATGGATAATTATTAAGAAGTGAAAGAATGAGAATATAGGGAGAATTATGATCAGGAGCAAATATTCGATTGTATTTGTACGGTTAGACAGAATATAATTTAGTAATCATTGTCATCTTAAGAACAATTGACGCACTTTTTAGCATGTGGCATTAACATGATCCTCCCTTCAGGAATTGGTTGATTACACTTAATGCAAATGCCAAAGTCTTTGTGTTCCAAATTATCAAAGGCGGATTGCAGGTTTTTTTGCTTATCAATGGCATGCCTCAGTGAGGCTTCTACAACACTCTTATTATTGATGGCATCCATTCTACTTACTCTTCCCAGAGAGTTTTCTGGTGCTATTGGCTTGGTTTGTTCTTCAAGCTCACTTATGTCTCTTTTAATTTTACCGATTTCATTTAATATTTTCTTTCTCAAATGCACTTTGTCCATTGGCCTTAAAATTAATATTCAAAATGTTTCGATATGCTATTGGTTTAGCCATCAGACCGTTAATATCAACTTTATCCCCCTCAAATTAAAATTAGTACAGTAGAGTGTACCTATATACATTATTATGCTATATTTGAACCAATAACTCGGTTGAAAAGAGTTTATGAGGCTTATGAAAGTAAGTCTGAATATTAAAACAAAAGGAGGCATATGGCCTCCTTTTGTTTTTTCCACCAGTCAAACATTCCTTGCAATTATTTTTCATTCTTAGTAAATCAGAATAAATTCTATACTATGAGAAAGCTGATTATTTTTTTATCCCTCACATTATTCATTACAGGGCGTCTAATTAATGCACAATCCTATTTCCCACCTAGAGGTTTGTGGGAGAGCAAATCACCACAGTCTGTTGGCTTAGACGCTTCCAAAATTGCTGAAGCCGTGGCATTTGCTGAAGCCAATGAGTATTCAGGGTCTGAAGATTCCCGTGTAGCTTCATTGATTGGTTTTGGTAGAGAACCGTTCCATGAAATTTTAGGACCAATGCGCAGAAGAGGGGGGCCTGCAGGCGTAATATTAAAAGGTGGTCATATAGTCGCACAATGGGGAGATGTCAATAGGGTTGATATGACCCACAGTGTTACGAAAAGTTACCTTTCAACAGTTGCTGGATTGGCAGTTGAAGATGCCTTGATTACTAATGTAAATGACAGAGTGGTTAATTATGTCTGGGATGGTTCTTTTGACGGAACACACAATGGAAAAGTAACTTGGGAGATGTTATTACAGCAATCATCTGCCTGGTCAGGACAGTTGTTTGGTTTAAATGATTGGGCGGATCGTCCACCGCGTACAGGTGAGGTTGATGATTGGAAAAAAGCGAAGTCAGATGAGCCAGGTACTGTGATGGAATACAATGATGTCCGAGTCAATTTATTGGCTTATTCTTTACTTCAGGTCTGGAGAAAGCCTTTACCAATGATTTTAAAGGAACGTATTATGGACCCTATCAATGCTTCAACTACATGGAGGTGGTATGGCTATGATCATGCCTGGGTGAATATTGATGGCATTAAAATGCAGTCAGTAACTGGTGGTGGCCATTCAGGCGGTGGCGTATTTATCAGTGCCATGGACCACGCACGTTTTGGCCTGCTATACCTTAATGAAGGGAACTGGGATGGCCAACAATTGCTTTCTAAAGACTGGGTGAAAGCGGTACAAGTTTCTTCAGCACCTAATGCAAGCTATGGTTACATGTGGTGGTTGAATCGTGGTAACAGGAAATGGGAAGGTGTAGATGATGAGTCCATTTATTATGCCGCTGGATTTGGCGGTAATTTTATTGTAGTAGACAAGGCCAATGATATGGTGGTTGTTACCCGTTGGTTGGAGCCAAATAAAATTGGTGAAATGATGAGGATTGTAACTGAAGCCGCTAAGTAAAATTTCAAATCGCTTTAAAAGTTTCTAACTTCTATTTCTAAGAGGAGTGAGGAGTTTTTCTAATCCGTTTATTTTTATCTCATGGATGGTATGGAGTTGCATGCCTAGCTTACCCGCCGGAAAGCCTTCTTTGGCAAACCATTCTAAATAATGAACAGGGAGATCGCATAAAAATCTTCCTTTGTACTTTCCAAAAGGCATGTGCACACGGACTAGGTCCATTAGGATATTAGGGTTAAGGCCTTCCAATTATTTTATTGTTGATGGTTAGTCATAGTTTAAGAAATAGCTCATTAGTTTTCCTTATTGAGTTCTGAAGCGCTTAGTTTTGAAAGTCTTTGAGAAATCAACAAGCTCAAAACTACAAAGCATGTAAATAGAAAGAAACCCGTTTGCAGTGCTGTATTGCTAGTGGTTAGCATGTCCATTGACTGTGTAAGGTTACCCAGTTGATTCATTTGTTCATCTAGAATACCTTTAAACCCAATAAAGGCCATGAATATAGCAACAACCATGACATCCGCCATTGACCATTTCCCGGACCTGAATACCATGAACTTGATGAACTTATTGTCACGTACTTTTGGATTGTAAATGAATAGGGTAGAGGAAATCAATTTAATCACTGGGAATGCAACACTAAATAATAATACCAAAAGCCCTACAAGTAGCACATCTGCTTTTCCTTGTTGCATCATCAATTGAACAATTTCCAAAATACTTTTACTTTTAAAGAAGAGGACCTGATCATTAAACTGGATTGATTCTCCCATCAACGTAAAGCTCATTTCAGCTATCCTGGCATCAATATCGATCATTGGTAATGATAGCCCACCAACCAATAAGAAAAAACTCGTTAGTGTTAATGTTATTAGTTCGTAAGCAGTAAGTCCTTTTACAAAAACTGTAAACAAGGCTGCCAGGCCTGCCAATGCGTAGAGCACATTTTTTAATGTTTTACTCTCATCATTGAGCCGTTCAACATTATTTTCTAAACCAGAAATTGCCATCTCAATGTTGGCCTTGTCATATTTAGAAAGTATCTGGTCTCGTTCTCGGTAATCTACATCAGAGAATGTTTCAGCCGTGTACTTTTCAATTTCAGCCATCAAGAACTTTTGGATTTGACCTTTATTCTCAGGATTGTCCATGAAATCGACTATTTGCTCAGTGAAAATGGGGATATCATTTTTCATTCTACCAAAAATATCCGTCATACCGGCAACACTTTTTCTCAAAAATCCTGAAAAAGAATCACTGCTGTCTTCATTGTATCTTTTTTCAAAATCGTCAATGGTAGTCTCTAAAAAAGCTGAAATCTCAGCGGACATTTCTTCCCTACTACCAGCACTAATGTCAAAGGACTCAACTTTCTTGACTACTACATCTACTAAAATCTCTTTCCAACGATCGACATTAAACATCCCGTATTTGACATCTGAAAGCTCGATAAGGTCAGTTTTTAGTGCTCTTTTTTCAGATTCTACCTGATAAATCCCGTAGATCATATAAGCGACCACGCTTGCTACAATTACAACTACAGAAATTCTTAGTGTACTTAGACCATTCTTCATATTGAATTCGAAATTAGAAAAAAATGATGGCTATAAATGAAAAGACTCTAATCGGTTTAGTTTGTTAACATAAAATCTAAGAAAATGAGAACTGTTTTAATATTGGGCCTATAATTTGAATTATATATTATCAGGCGACAAAAAAATTTGTAAGACAAGCCAAGATTCTTATCACATTTTTGTTACCTTTTGAAAAATCAGAAAATCGTTAAACTTTTTATAATATATTTTGGTTTAATAAGAGTGCGAGTATTGAATCTTGTGCAGATTTCTAGTTTATTTGTTTCGTAGTTTAAGATAATTGAATGCAAAAGAAAGGAAGACCAGTTACCAAACCACCTGAATTAAAGAGGGGATTTTATATCGAATTAAGAACCAAAGGCGCTAGCTCTCCTGTCAAAGTCAGAAGGGACACTAAGCCCGAATTGGAAATGGCAATTAAGCAATATGAGAAAAGCAAGATTGTTACTTATTTAGGGGAAGTTAAAGATGGCAGGTGGCTTGACGGAAAGAATAAAGGCAAGAAAACAAATTAGTTTATCAGCCTTCGGCTGGTGAGATCATCATCATTTTCAGGGAGTATTTACCAGGGAATACATTCCATGGTTTTTGTTGTAACAGCCCTAATATTTTGGATTTAAGGTATTATTCAGAGCGTTTCTTGGCTCTGTCTTCATATACCTTGATATAACGTTGATCCAATTCCTCAGAATCTTTGTATTTAATTCTCAGTTTGATTAAGTCATTTTTGAGCGATTCAACGATATCAGCATATTTTGGGTCATTGTAAACATTGGTCATTTCATTAACATCATTCTTCCGATCATAGAGTTCCCATTCGTCTACATCATAATAGAAGTGGGCCAATTTGTATTCCTTCGTGATGATGGCGTAATGCCTTTTTACCATATGAATCCCTGGATACTCATAGTAGTGGTAATACACTGATTCACGGTTCCAATCTACCTCATCTTTCATTAAAGGCAATAAGCTTTCACCTTGCATGTCCTCAGGAGCAGTCACTTGTGCTGCTTCCAAAAATGTCTGTGCAAAATCTAGGTTCTGTACCATTTCATGGCTAGTAATGCCTGCCTTGATTTGATTAGGCCACTTTATTAATAGGGGAGTTTTAAACGACTCATCATATACAAACCTTTTATCGAACCATCCATGTTCGCCTAAGTAGAAGCCTTGGTCTGAAGTATATACCACGATGGTATTTTCTTCGAGGTCATTGGTCTTTAAATAATCGAGCACCCTGCCCACACCTTCATCCACTGCTGCGATACAACCAAGGTAGTCTTGCATGTACCTTTGAAATCGCCATTGCATCAATTCCCTATCAGACATAGTAGGATAGTCCTTTTTAAATTTCTCGATCATTGGGTCATATACAGCATCCCAAGCCGCGCGTTGTGCATCGTTTTGCCTTCCTACCTCACCATTGAAAGCCGCCTTATCCCAGTTACTGCCTTGTTTAATTCCCAATTCGTCCATCACAACTGGCGGGATCTTAGAATCTCCAGCCCAGTTCATATGGGTCAAAAGATTCATCTCTGCTTCCTTTGCTGCTGATCCACGTCCATCATAATTGTCAAAGAGGGTAGAAGGCTCGGGAAAAGTCTTGTTCATGAACTCTTTATAATGACGTTCTGCGGGGAGCCATTCTCTATGTGGCGCTTTGTGCAAATACATTAAAAGGAACGGATCTTCTTTATTACGCTCATTATCCATCCAATCGATGGCCATGTCTGTGATGATGTCTGTGACATAACCTTCCACTTGTACTCTCCCTGAATCCTTAGTGATAAATTCAGGGTTGTAATATTTACCCTGACCAGGAAGGATCTTAAACTGGTCAAAACCTTTAGGACTATTCCCAAAATGCAATTTTCCAAACATGGCTGTTTGGTACCCAGCATCATGTAATAATTGAGGGAATGTTACATTGGTTGTATCAAAGGGCATGATATTATCAATCTTACCATTTAAATGTGTATGCTTTCCTGTAAGAATAGTAGCGCGAGAAGGCGCACATATAGAGTTGGTGACACAAGCATTTGTAAATAGAATTCCCTCTTGTCCAATGCGATCAATATTTGGTGTGTGTATCAATTTATCACTGTAAGCACTCACCGCCTGGTATGCATGATCGTCGGACATTATAAAGACAATGTTTGGTCTTTGCTCTTTTAAATCGTCCTGAGATGGTTTAGTACATGAAACAATAAGTGTTAAACTGAATAATACAAAAGTGGCAGGGATGCTGTTTTTCATAGCCTTAAGAGGTAAGTCTATAAATATATTAATTCAATGGGAGAATGTTTTTGAAATAAGGTATAAAAAATTGGTTTTTACTTTATCAATATTCCTTTGACAGTCATAGAGGGCAGTGGCTCTATAAAATTGGCATCTATCGTATGAGGACCGAAAGTATATTTTTTATCCAACAGTTTGCCATCTTGGAAAAAAGTCAGCCAGTATTCATTATAGATCTCAAAAACCTCTGATGAGATCATTTCAATCACGGCCGATGACTTTGCATCAACTTCACCAACCCTGTGCCTTAAAAGAGTGGACCGCTGAAATTTAATATTATTCTCTACTTCATAGCCTTTAGAAGTCACCATCACGCCTTCGATTGCAGATTCAAGGTCATTGATTACATGCACGTTCCATGTTTCCTCTAGCGCTTCGTTAATTTCAAGAACGGCAGCAATGTATACATGCTTAACTTGTGGTACTTCAATGTCCTTTTTCATAATGACCAATTTGGCCTACAAATATAGCCATTCGATAAATCTTGATTCAAAAATTGGATAGGATTTAAACAATCTTTAGACGGAGACGTAGGTAAATACAACGACTAATTAAGGACCCTGAAGAATAAATTAGTCGAGTAATGCTATATTTAATTTTGTTTAACTATTTTTGATAAATATTAAACAAAAGTATTTTCTTAACGTTCTCTAATTATGGCTAAAAAGAAATCAATTACCCCGCCCGACATTATGATTGAATACATGAAGTTTGTGCTTGAGCATGAGGTTCGACCAAAAAGTATTTATTCCTTCACAAGTGACATTGGTATCAAAGAGTCGGATTTTTACGATCAATATGGCTCTTTTAAAGCAGTCGAAAAACAGTCGTTTGTAGCGCTTTTCGATAATACTAAAACATTGTTAGATAAGAACAAAGAGTTCCAGAGTTTTGATGCTCAAAATAAATTATTGAGTTTCTATTTTACATTTTTCGAAATATTGAAGGCCAATAGGAGTTTTGTCGTTTTTGCCTTAGAGAATGAAAAAAATAAGTTGAAAGCACTTTCTAAACTTTCAGGTCTTAAAAAGGTTTTTACTCATTTTGTGAGCGAACTAGGAATAGAGACCATGGACTTACCAATGGAAAAATTGGAAAAGTTTAAAGAGCAAGGCATTACGGAATGGGCTTGGGGACAATTGCTTTTCACAATGAAATTCTGGATTGAAGATGATTCTGCAGGATTTGAAAAAACAGACATTCTTATTGAGAAATCAATCAATACAAGTTTTGCCTTAATGGACAATACAGTTCTCAAAAGTGTATTTGATCTTGGTAAATTTCTTTACAAAGAAAAAATGACAATGAACTAATGGAAACCATAGACAAGATACCTACATCTAAAATTCATCGTGCTTCAAAAATTATCCAGACTGGGGCCAAGGTAGGAGTGAACTATTTAAAATACTATGGGGATAAGATTTCCACGAATGAAGGAGAGGCGCGGGCTAAGTTGAATGATTCTAATGCAGAGGACATTTATGATGGGCTTAAAAACCTCAAAGGAAGTGCTTTAAAAGTTGCTCAGATGTTGAGTATGGAGAAGAACATTATGCCTAAAGCGTATACTGATAAGTTCTCATTATCTCAATTTTCTGTTCCACCGCTTTCAGCAGCGCTTGTTGTTAAGACCTTTAATTCTTATTTCGGTAAGGCGCCAAGTGAAATTTTTGATGAATTCAATTCTACTTCGGTCAATGCTGCGAGTATTGGTCAGGTGCACGAAGCCAAGAAGGACGGTAAAAAACTAGCGGTTAAGATCCAATACCCAGGCGTTTCTGACAGTATAAGTAGCGATTTGGCATTAATCAAGCCGATTGCGATGAAGATGTTTAATATCAAGGGCAAGGGATCCGATGTCTATTTCAAAGAAGTAGAAGAGAAGCTACTTGAAGAGACCAACTATCTTTTAGAAGTAAAGGAAAGTCTTGAAATGGCGAATGCTTGTAAGAAAATTGAAAACTTAAGCTTCCCAGACTATTATGAAGGGCTCTCTTCAGAGCGAATAATCACAATGGATTGGATGGAAGGTGTTCATTTGTCTGAATTTGCCGCTTCTAATACCGATAAAGTACTTGCCAATCAGTTAGGCCAAGCACTTTGGGATTTTTATATGTATCAGATTCACCATTTGAGAAAATTTCATGCAGATCCACATCCGGGTAATTTCTTAGTTGCTAAAGACAAGCAATTGACGGTTTTAGATTTTGGCTGCATTAAGTCTATCCCAGAGGAATTTTATGTGCCTTATTTTGATTTGGCTAAAAAAGAAAACTTACGAGATGCGGAAAATTTTAGTGCCAAATTGTATGAATTAGAAATTCTCAGGTCAGATGATTCCAAGGAAGAAATTGACTTTTTTGCCGCTATGTTTCATGAACTCCTGAGCTTGTTCACACTGCCTTTTCAAGATGAGACGTTCGATTTTTCAGACACAACTTTTTACAACAAATTAGGTGAGCTTGGAGCGCAATATGCCAAGAATAGTAACCTAAGAAACATGAATGGTAACCGTGGATCGAAACATTTCATTTACGTTAATCGGACGTTTTTTGGCCTCTTTAACCTGTTATATGAATTGAAAGCGGATAATATTCAGATTAACAATTACATGCCTAAGGATTTAAACCTTGCAGAAGCACATAGTTTAGCTTAGTATTACAATTTCAATCGTAGTGGAATGAAGGGAATCCTTTACATTTAGGATTTCCTCATTACAGTAATCTTATAAATCTTCTCCAATCTAACTTCATAGATGACCACCAATTCAATAGGGGAGTCATTGCCCATGCGTCCAGTAATTGTTTCATGATCAATCACCTGATCACCCAATACGATCCTGTTGGTAAGGTTAGAATGCAGTTTTGGAGATTTATCAAATAGGTTTTTGTAGATGGCTTTCACATTCTCAAATCCCTCTGCTAGCAGTTCACCATCGGAAAAATTGAATAGCTGTACTTCCTTATCCATCGTTTCCATAAAACGGGACAAGTCACGACTGTTATAGGCATCGAGTTGTTTTTGAACTACTGTTCTGCTGTCATATGCGGTAGGTTAAAAAAGACTAAAATGAATAGAAGTAATTTCATGCCTAAAATTACAGAAATTGTGGTGGCCTTATCCCACTAACTTGGTTGATCTGCTAGTTGTAACTTTATTTTTAATATAGAATAAGTGGAAGAAGTTTTATTATTGTTATTATAAAGTATTCAATACAACAGGAACTATTAAAACGATATGCTAATGTTATCAAAAGTGTTTTATAGTATAATTCTATTGCTTATCCTAGTCAAGATGGTTAACGCTCAGGATGCAAAAAGGAAACTTTCTGGGACTATGGGCTACGTTACCAAAATAGTAGAAACCAATTCCTATGAAGAAAGTAAGGGTTTTCATCTAGGGCTGACATGGGCAAAACCAAATGCCAGTAAATTTACATCAGACATGCAATTGTCGATGAATTATACCATTGATAAGCACACTTCTTCGAATAATTTGACAGTTCAGGGGTTATTCGGATTTCGATATTACTTGAGTGTTGCAGAAAATAAGCACCGACTTTTCCTGCGGCTGTTGGCAGGACCTGCTTTTAGGAATGAGGCGGGTGATGATTTTATAGAGAATAGAATTGATGTAGGCTATTCCGGGGGGCTTTTCCTTCAGGTTAAAAAATTACAATTTGGGATTTCAATTAATGCTCCTCAAAACGCTGTTTTTCAAGTAGGCTATACTTTTTAGTGTCATTCTAACAATAGCTTTTACGCAAATCACAGTTAGATTAACCCCGATACTGCTTAAAATAATCATTGCTTGCATCATCAAGTTGCACTGATTTTAGTTTTCCAATCAATGGGCCTTTTTGTAATGCGAGGATAGGCCAATAGCCAAATAAACGTGAGCACAACCAAACTAATCAAAGTGACCTGCATTGGCGTTTCTCTTTGCATGTTGCTGAATTGTATGAGGTTATTCGGTTCTGTTCCGATTAACACGTTCATAAAGACAAATAAAGTGTGAAAACCTACGCTAGTCCAAACACTGTTTGTGAGTATCCTTAAGTACTGCATGAAACTGCCAAAAAAGAGCATGGTTATTACAAAAGAAGGGGTTATTCTATCAGTGGCGCCTATAAAAACGCCATTTCCCATGAGCTTCTGTATGCCCACGATCACGAATGGAAACAGGGTAAATAATAGCACTGCGATGGCACTGCTTTTTAACTTACTGTACCGGACATTAAGGTTGGAGTAGAGCATCCCTCGGAAAAGTAATTCTTCAGGAAGGCCATCAGTAAACATAGTAGCTATAAATGCTACCAAAAAAGTATAAAGGAATGGGCCTGAAGTATTAATACTAATTGATCCCCAATCAAACACGGCTGTCAAAAGCAAAGTGATAATCAAAGGAATCAATATGAGCCCTACACCAAATCCAAAGGTTTTCAAGGCTAGCTTTGGGTTTCTGAGCCCAATTTCCGGATCATTTATGGGGTAATATTTTTTGATCAGCCAAATGCCAATCACCACTATAGCTGAGAAGATAAGGTTATCTGCTTTAAGGTCAAAAATATGCTTTTGGGTTTATTTCATAGCATGTTTTTTGTGAACCGTCGGAAAAGACTAACTAAATAGGGGAAAAACCATTTAAGATTAGTTAGGCGTTCAATTTGAGGAAACCTGATTTGCAGGGCCAAATTATTTATCCATTTTACATAGCTTCTATTAGTGTGACTGTTAGCCCCTGGCTTTAAAAGTAAAAGAGGCAGAGAGCCGACAGAAAAGATAAGAGATATACCTACTTTTGAAGGCGATATCAAAAAATGATAGCAAATGAAAAAATACATTTTTCTAATTTTAATTACTTTAAGCTCTTTATCATACGGTCAAAGCCGTAGTGACACTGAGTCCTTTATCGAGGAACAGATTACGGCATTTCCCCAAAGAGACGGCAATGGTAATTCTAATAAAAACTCTATGAGTTTTGAAAAAAATGCATCGGAGGAGCATCTTTTTATCTATCATAAATACACTCGTCCTATAGAACAATGGAACAGTCAGTCATTTCCCCTTAAACAAGTGAAGTCAATAGTATTGGACAAAACATCCACAAAAGATACTTTTACTATTGTGGTCAACCTCAAGCCAAATAGTGGTGCATGGCAGCAGAGAGAGGGAGAGGAAAAAAACGATGTCGATCAGGTAACCATTTCGATTAGTAGTGCCGCTGCCGCTTATGATTATGCCGAAAGAATCGTTGTTGCCATGGAACATTTGGTAGCATTATCCGGAGGTGTAATGATAAAAGAGCAGCATTAATGTTATAGTGAAACAAAAAAAAAGAACAGCGCGGTCAACGCTATTCTTAAACTCAAAACTCAATCAAACAACAATTTTACTACTATGATTTTTTATAAATACTTATGTTTCTTTTATTAGGTTATACGTTGAGAAATATACTTGGTCTATGCAAAATCCGATATTTGGGGGTTTCCCTTAGGCATTTAGGTGTATCCCTTAGAATAGAGTGTGTATAAAAAATGCTCGATTTAAAACTGCTTATTTTCTATTTTTTCTGACCTTTAAAAGATGAAAATCAATCTAAAAGGCATAACACATTGGAGAGGAGCACTTTTATTGTTAGTCGTTTATACTTGCTATGATTACTATGAGCATGTGTCAAGGTCTGATGATATTTTTAAAGACGATTGGTTGAATTGGGCCTTGTTTACAATAATGAGTACTTGTTCTGTTATCCTTATAGTTTATTTCTCATCTCATCTTTTGAAAAAAATAATTCCTGAAATTATAGCTTCTTCATTAGGCATCGCACTGGCTGTCTTTGCCCATGTCTCTTTGACTGGCCCCATTTGGGATAAGCTATTTTGGAATGGGAACCTTAATTTTTCTAATTTCTTAACACCTACAGCGGCGATAACAATTATTTATCTTTTGTATAGGTCATTTTACTATTTAGTAATCCGATTTCTGATTAGGGCAAAGTGAGACCACTTACCATCCGACACAGTGTGTGGAGTAGATGTTGCTGTACAAGACGTTTTGAGATTGAAAGAAGTACTTACGCTAAGTACACAGCAGCTTAGTTTATGTACGAGAAAGTGAAGTCTCATATAAGGGCACTGAAGGACTAAGAAAAAAGGAAAGCTAAATTGGTTGGTAAAGGAAAGTATTGCTTCATAATCAATGCGAGAAAAAAGAACAATGCTATAAACGCTATTCTTTAGGCGGTTCGTAAGTCGAATACCAAAAACCAAAACCAGAAATACCAAGAAGAAATATTGCCCAAGCCCAGTCAGTATTGATTACCCTAAAAGTTAAAGCAATAACAATTATGACCCATAGACAGTATTTGTCAAACCACTCGTAACGCTTTCTTTCTTGACTCTTGTCAGTCATAGGTATAATAATATACAACACATCTAAAATATCAAATTGTGTTTATACGATCGGTGGTCATACGTGATTCCTAGCAAATTATCTCTTGATTAGAGGAAGATTATATGTTTGTCTGTAAGTAATTACTTCCCGATACAAAAAGTAACGTGACAA
>Ga0209223_10001105_pt1 | contig 30082 bp, 29 predicted proteins | sample COG_06_FD_184750 | JGI IMG/M metagenome (GOLD analysis project Ga0209223, IMG submission 184750) | Pelagic Microbial community sample from North Sea - COGITO 998_met_06 (SPAdes) (version 2) | ecosystem: Environmental > Aquatic > Marine > Neritic zone/Coastal water | place: Helgoland, sampling...
TCAAATATAATAAAATGGATAGAATATTAATTACAGGTGCTCTTGGACAGCTGGGAAGTGAATTTATTAAGTACTTTAAAAAAACTGAATCTTATGTTCTGGCAACAGATATAAAAACTCCAAAAAATAAACTCGATTGTAATTTTGAAGAAGCTAACGCATTGGATAAAAAGAAAATAAATTCTCTAGTAAAAAAACACAATATAAATACCATTTACCATTTAGTTGCTATTCTTTCTGCCAACGGGGAAAAAAATCCTTTTTTATCATGGAAATTAAATATGGATAGTTTCCAAAATATTGCTGAAATCTCTATAGAAAACAAAATAAAAAAAGTTTTTTGGCCAAGCTCAATAGCAGTTTTTGGTACCGAATCAAATCTTGATTTTGTTTCTCAAAATCCTCTTATGAATCCGACTACTATGTATGGTATTACAAAATTAGCAGGAGAAAAATTGATAGAATACTATTTTAACAGATTTGCTTTAGACATACGCTCACTCAGATATCCAGGAATAATATCTACAGAAACCAAACCAGGTGGAGGAACAACAGACTATATTATTGAAATGTTAAATGCTGCTAAAAAAAAAGAGAGCTACAGCTGTTTTTTAAGTGAAAATACCGAGCTTCCTATGATGTATGTAAATGATGCTATTGAATCTGCTGTCAAATTAATGTCAGCAAGTCGCAAGGATTTATCCATATCAACGTCATATAACATCACAGGATTTAGTATTACTCCAAAGCAATTATTAAAAGAGATAATTAATAATGGTTTCAAACTAAATGTAGATTACAATACTGATTTTAGACAAAAAATTGCCGACTCCTGGCCAAAAAAGATTGACGATTCCTTATCAAAAACTGATTGGGGATGGAAGCCAAAATTTGGACTTAAAGAAAGTATAAAAGAAACTTTAAAATAATTAATTTTTGAGATTTACATAAAATGAGGAAAATAAAACTGATTTGGGACTTTAGAGGGCCAAACGGAAATAATACAGCTATCCATCACGAAAAACATTTAAAAGAATTTTTTAAAATTGAGAACAAAAAATTATTTGAATCTGGTGTTGAAACTTTAAATGAAATGCATCATATTGCATATGCTATAATAAATGAAGAGAATCTTGACGAAATAAAAAAAACTCTTAAACCAAACAGAGGAAGGAAAGCAATTTAAAAATTAAATAAAAAACCCTCAAACAAATGAGGGTTTAAATTAGAATACAAATTCTACCGAATTTATATTATTCTTCAATAACTGGAGCGACTCTTTCATAAACGTAAAACATCTTTACTTTTCCGTTGACAATTTGAGCATCATGCACTTGATGAAGCTTTACTTCATTACCTTCTACATTAAGAGTTAAATCGTGACCTGAAGTTACCCATTGTTGTAAATTACCCTGCTCGTCTGTATATTCATTTGCTATTAAGTAGTTTGTTGTCCATTTTGGAGAATTATCTGTAAACCATTTGGTTAAAAATTCTGCATGGGCATCAGAACCTTCAATAACTTCACCATTTGGTCCATTTACTTTAAAATCTTCTTCAGTGTTCATACTAATTATAGATTCAAGATCGGCTGCATTATGTGCAGCAATGTAATTTTCCCAAAGCTCAACTGTGGACATTGAACCACCATAGAGTGGCATTTTAGTTCCGTCTTCATCAGAAATTTCGTGACCAATGGGAACTAAAGTTGTTTCTATACTTTGACTCGAATTACAGGAATAATTAAAAGATATTGTTAATAATATTAAAAATAATTTTTTCATTTTTTTTTTTTTTTCAAAAATAATAAATAAATCATTATGAGATTGAAAACCTATTAGATTTTAATAATATTGGTTTAATTAAAATTCGTTCTCCAATTTTAATTTCAAGGAATTTAAAGAGGATATATAGTTCTTAACGCTCATAATTCTTAATTCAATTCTAAAAGATCTATCCTCTAAAAGATTTTTTAATTTCAAGTCTTTTTTATTTTTAAATATAAATTCTCTTGAGATAGTCACTTTAGAATTATCTCTTTTTTCTTCGACCCACAAAAATATTTTTTGAGAAATTTCTTTTAATAAACTTTCATTAGTTTCAACACGTTTCTTTTTAGTTACATAAACAGATTCAATATCTTCTCTAATAGATTTGTCCTCAATATTTAATAAAAGTCCGGATGAAATCAAGGATTGGAAATAAATTTCATTTTGAGCAAAGGTATTCCACCAAGTAATCATCCATAAATACAAGTTTTCATAATCCAAATCATTGGTCCAATATCTCAAATTACCATCCTCAAGATAACTATGGCCAAATGGATATTTATTATGCCAATTAATTAAATCTAATTTTTTAAGTGATTTAAAATTTAATAAAATACTATCATTTACAACTTTCATATTTTGAAGTTGTATAAGGTGCTCTTTACAATAGTTTATATTGGATTGAATTTCATGTGAAAGGGTAGCAATTGAATCCTTAATCTCATTTTTTTCTCTTTTTAAATCTGCTGATCTTTGAATATTGAAAGAAATCAAAATACCAATTACAATAACAATAAATTCCAGTCCATATTTAAAAAATATATCTTTTTTGTTCATTAAAATAAATTTAAAAAAATATTATTAACAACGTAAATATTTTTTATCTACATAAAAAGTACCAAAAGGAATTATGGAAGCTATTGCAACAATTCCAGTAATTTTAAAATCCCATTTCATTTGCTTCTTTATAAAAACTAACAAGACAATATAGAGAACAAATAATATTCCATGTGGCATTCCAAGTAATTTTACATAAAACTCATTTCCTTCAAAATATTTAATTGGTACTGCTATTAAAATAAGAAGTAAAAAGGAAATTCCCTCTAAAAAACTAATAAACCTAAATATATTTTTCATAACTATGAATTTAGAAAAGAAAGAAAAAATTAAACTTTAAATAAAAAAACAGTATGCATTAAAGTAGTAGCAATTTTATTCTCTTCATTATAGATTTCCCCCTTAATTGTTGCTATATTTTTTCCTTTTTTAATCATTTCTGCTGTTGCTATTACCTTTCCTTGGAAAAGTGGTCGGTGATGTAAACTATTCAAATTAGTTGAGTTGGGATAAGTAGTTCCACCAGATTCATAAATTAATAATAGACTTGTAACATCATCTAACATAGAGGACATTTGACCTCCTTGCACCGTTTTTTTTGGATTTAATGTTTGAGGGCCAAACTCACCTTCAAGCTTTAAAAAACCCTTTCTATATTCTAAAAATTTAAAATTAAATTGTTTTCCAGTTCCTCCATTATCTTGAAAAAATTTTAAATATTTTTGAAACTCTTTTCCCATATAAATAATAATTAATTTAAAACTTAAATATAAATAAAAATGACAAAGTTATAATTCAGAAATTGACATATTAATAGAACATCCAAATAGAGAATATCGTTTAAAGTAAAAGGTTTTTGCAAATATAGCAAGCGGGAAAACTCCAGAGGAAAATAGCTACATGACTCCTAAGACCAGAACCTACTAATACTTTCATTTACAACTGACTTTAAGTATATTAGGATAATGAAAAAGTTTAAAATATTTTTTATTTCTCTACTTTTATTTTATTTATAAAATATTGATATTTTTGACACTAAATTTGTTCACTTGATTAAATATAAAAATATTAAATTCGCACTCAGGTTTTAATTTGGGTTGTCCTCATAAAATCAACTATCCAATAGTCAAGTTGGACACTTGGTTGGACACAAAAGTATTTTTAAGAAATTTTAAAATCCAAATTTATTTCTGTTAAGGCCTCGTAGCATAACTGAATAGTGCATCTGATTACGGCTCAGAAGGTTGCAGGTTTGAATCCTGCCGAGGTCACAAAAAAAGGGAATCAAATTTGATTCCCTTTTCAATATTAATTATATTGTAAATTAAATTTTAATTATGAAAAACAAAGTTCTATTAGTTACATTATTATTGATTTCTATTACTGTTTCTTCGCAAGAAAGAAGTCTTGTTTCAGATTTAGATAAACTCAAAATAAATATCGGTGAGGTTTTTAAACCAACCACATATAATATTGATAATTTAGGAGAAAAAATTGATTGTGAAAGAGTTATCTATTATCAAAAAAGAGGAGCTTTCAGTAAGGGGAATTCTATAGAATTTGATAGAATTGAAGGTACATTAAAGGGGATTGAACCTGGATATCATGAAATAATTGCAATTTGCTATAGCGGTGGATCTAGTTCTAGAAGAACATTTAATGTCAAAGTAAATTATCCTAAGGTCAAAAGCATAAATATTTTAACTGGAAAAAATACTATTTACACTAACACATTTATTCCTATTTCATATGAAATAACAGATGAAATGGGTGTAATTAGAAATATTGATTATTGGAAATCCGATAATGCTCAAAAATATTTTTCAAATCTTGAATTTTCTATCAATTCTTCAAATAATAAACTTGATGTTGATGAATCAAATAATGTTTTTGCTTTAAAATCTGGATCTGCAACTATTAACGTTGTTTTCGATGGAATAAAATCATCAAAAAATATCACAATAAAAAAAAACCCAGTTACAAACATTGATTTAAACTTTGAAAAACAAAAAGAAATTAGAACTGGTGATGTATTAGATTTTGATGCAATTGCTTATGATAAAAAAGGAAATATTATTGATGGTCTTGATATTGATTTTTCATTTAAAGGAAAATCTTTTGATAAAAGTAATTCAGCTTCAGGATTAATATTACAGGACGGAAGATTTGTTGGGGACGTTGCGGGAAAATATATAATAACTGCATCATTTGGTAAAATATCAAAATCTAAAGTGTTAAATGTTTTTGAAAGAAATATTAAAAGAGAAATCAAAAAAATTGGTGCAGGTTCTGTAAATGACAGACACACATCTGATTTTTGGGTTTTTGAAGGTGTTGATAAGAGAGACTATGCTGTTACAGGGACTTGGGGGTCAGATGGAACAGCATATTTTTGGGATGTAACTAATCCATCAAATATTAAGAAAATTGATAGTGTTCAAGTAGATGCAAGAACAGTTAATGATGTTAAAGTATCACCTGATGGTAAAATTTGTATAATAAGTAGAGAAGGTGCTTCAAACAGAAAGAATGGAATTATTATAATAGATGTTTCAAATCCAAGTGATGTAAAAATAATTTCTGAATATACGAAGAACTTGACTGGAGGTGTGCATAACCTTTTTATCGATGAAAAATATGTCTATGCTTTAAGTGGAGGTCAGAAATATTATATTTTAGATATTGCAGACCCAAAAAATCCTAAGGAGGTAGGTATGTTTGAAATTGGAAAAAATGGACAAGCAATTCATGATGTTTGGGTTGAAAATGGAATAGCATATTCTTCAAACTGGAGAGATGGGGTTTATTTAGTTGATGTTGGAAATGGTATAGCTGGAGGATCTGCAACTAATCCTGTAGCTTTTGGAAACTATACTTATGACAGCGGAGCTAATCATGCAACTTTTCCATTTAAAAGTAAATCTACAGGAAAATTTTATGCAGTGATGGGTGATGAAATATTTCCAAACGGAGTTAATCCAAATGGAACAAATGAAACTGCTGGATTTTTACATTTTGTTGACTTTAGTGATCTAAAAAATCCTGTTGAAATTGCTCGTTATGAATTACCTGGTCACGGATCGCATAATTATTGGATTGAGGATGACATATTGTATGTAGGCATGTATACTGGAGGAGTTAGAATAATTGATATAAGTGGAGATTTAGTGGGAGATCTATATAAACAAGGCAGAGAAATAGCTTATCTGTTAACAGGAACATCAGATGGATATATACCAAATGATACAATGGTTTGGGGAGCTCAGCTTTATAAAGGGCATGTATTCTATTCTGATTTTAACTCTGGAATTGGAGTAGCTAAAGTTTCTAAAATTAAGCCAGATCCGTCTATGGAAAATCAATACGTGGATTAACCTATTTCAAAACACAAATTAAATGAAAAAATTAATTTTACTTTTAGTTTTTGTTCCATTACTTTCATTTGGACAAAACTATTATGTTTACGTTGCATCGGAATCTGAAGACACAGTATCACTAATAAAATTTGACGGAGTTAATGCTGAAGAAACTGAAAGAATTGATGTAGGATTCATGTTTGCTGAAATAGAAGGTCCACATGGAATCACTGTGGATCCTAATGGTAAGTACTGGTATATTTCACTAGCTCACGGAAATCCATTTGGAACATTAGTTAAATATTCTACCCAAACTAACCAAGCATTAGCAAAAACTACTTTAGGGTTGTTTCCTGCTTCAATGGAAATTTCAAAAGCTACCGGTTTTTTATATTGTGTTAATTTTAATCTGCACGGAACTATGAATCCCTCAAATGTATCAGTTGTTGATCCAGAGACTATGACTGAAATTACTAAAATTACAACTGGATCAATGCCACACGGATCAAGAATGTCTTCAGATGGATTGTTTCAATATTCTGTCGCTATGATGTCGGGAGAACTTTTTGAAATAGATGCATTGAATTTAAAAGTAAATAGAATTTTAGATCTTGAAAATAAAATGATGAACCATAACAAAATGGGTCACAAAATGGGAGTTGGAGATAAAAGAGATACAATGTCAAAAATGAAACATTCTAAGGTAAAACCTACTTGGGTAATACCTCACCCAAATTCAAATTTAGCCTACATAGCTGGTAATGGTTCAGATGAAATTCTTGAAATAGATTTAAAGAAATGGGAAGTTATAAATAGATTTGAGACAGGTAAAGGACCTTATAACTTAGAAGTAACACCAAATGGCAAACTATTGATAGGTACAATAAAAAGTGAAGGTAAAACAGCTATATGGAATTTAGAAAATAAAAAAATAGTGGGGCTTATAAAAAATACAACTAGTATTTCACATGGAATTGCTATCTCCTCAGATAGTAAATTTGCTTTTATTTCAGTTGAAGGTATTGGTGGAGAGCCTGGTGTTGTTGACGTAATTAGTTTAGAGACTTATGAACTAATTAGTTCTGTTGAAGTAGGTAAACAAGCTGGAGGCATAGCATTTTGGAAAAAAGAAATTTAAAATATTAACTTTTCTTAAACTATTTTAAAAATATAAAAAACCCTCTTAATCAGAGGGTTTGATACAATAAAAAAAATTAAAAATTATTGTCACTCGATTAATCCAAGTTGTTTCATAAAGGAGTAATTATCAAAAAAGTCTTGCTCTTGCAATATTTTTCCATCTTTCATTTTTACTATAGTAGTACCAGAAAGATCTAATGTTTTATTAGTGGCAGGAATTCCAAAAAATTCCCCATCATGAGTACCCTTAAAATTCCAATGTTTTACTAAATTATCACCTTGAGCAAAAGCATTAACTATTGAAAATTCTCCATCAGAAAATCCATTAATGTAATTAGCATAATATGCTTTAAAATCATTTAATCCGGTAATATTTCCATCAGCTGTAACTACTGAAACATTTTCCTGAAAATTTTCAGTCGTAAGAATATCAATGTTTTTTTCTGAAAAGGCACTTTCCCATACAGAAACATACATTTTTACATTACTTTCGACATATTCTTTGTCTGCTTTTAGTTTATTTAATTCATCATTATTTTGAGCACAACTAAAAAAAAGAAATGCTATTGCAATTGTTAATATTTTATTCATATTAATTTTATTTTAATTTTATTAAATATATAAATTTTCTTTAATTAATTATTATGTTCAAAAAAAAATAATATTCAATATATTAGCTTAAATTTTTTTCATGAAAAAAAACACATTTTTTAATCTATTTACTTTAACATCTTTAATTATTTTGAAAGTCACTTTTGGTAATGCTCAAGATTCTCCTAATATAATTTTTTTAATTGGAGATGGTATGGGGCTTTCTCAAATTAGTTCAGGAATGTATTCAAATGAAAATAAAACTGCTCTTGAAAATTTTGAATATGTAGGCTTGATTAAAACTCATTCAGCTAATAAATTAGTTACAGATTCAGCCGCTAGTGCAACTGCAATGGCAACTGGTCAAAAAACTTATAATGGTGTTTTGGGAATTAACCCAGCAAATATTCGTTTTAAATCTATTTTAGAAATATGTCGTGAGAAAAAATATAGAACTGCTTTAATAGCCACATCAACTATTGTTCACGCAACGCCAGCTGCTTTTTACGCTAAAAATATATCAAGATACAATTACGAAGATATTGCTTTTCAGTTAAGCAAACAGTCTATAAATATTTTTGTAGGTGGAGGTGAAAAGTATTTTAATTCCAGAAAAGATGAAAAAAACTTATTAAAAAACATGTCTTCATATAGTTTTGTTAAAAACTTAAAACAACTAGAAAAAAGTAATTCAGAAAATATTGGATATTTTACATATGTTGGAGATCCACCAAAAGCTCAAGAAGGAAGATCTCCACTTCTTAAAGATTTAACAAAAACAGTTTTAGATAAATTAAATGCAAAAGAAAGTCCGTTTTTTTTAATGGTCGAAGGATCACAAATAGATTGGGCCGGACATGCTAACGATATAAATTATATTAATTCTGAATTTATTGATTTTGATAGTGCAATTCAAGTCGCACTAGATTTTGCAAAAGCAGATGGAAATACTCTTGTTGTAGTCACTGCAGACCATGAAACAGGTGGATTAGGAATAAAAGGGGGAAATATTAGCAGAAATAAAGTGAGTGGTGGTTTTGTAACAGGAGGCCATACAGGTACTATGGTACCTGTCTTTAGTTATGGCCCTAACTCTGATACTTTTTCAGGAATTTATGATAATACGAAGATTTTTGACAAGATCATAAAATCACTAGAATAAAATTATTTTGTTCTTGCTTTATTTACAATTTGTTTATTAAACTTTTTATCGTCCTCAATTATTTCAAAAAATCCATTCATGAATTTAAACATTTTGTTAAATTCGGATTGATCGTCGAATTCATTTTTAAAAGAATTAACTAGGGAAACTATAGATTCTTTTGAGTCTAAAAATTGCTGTCTTACAGTGTTCATAACTTCAGCGTCTCTTTTAAAACCTCTATATACTCTTTCAGTTAGCGAACTAAGTCCTAAAGTAGGGTTACCAAACCCATAACTTGGATCAACCCACCCTGTCATATCGAAATCATAAGGAAGCGGCAAAAATTCTTTGTTTGTGTACAATAATTTTCCATTGTGTTGAAAAGAAACCGAAAAATCAGTATTTCCTATTAAATATTGAAAAAAGGCATGTTGTGTTGATGTTATACCTTGCATGGCCATAGGGTGAATAAATTGTTCTACAACCCTACCTTCCCATCTTTTAGCTAACCTACTGTCGTCTTCAATTAAAAAACCTTTCAATGCGAAAGATTTAGATTTTTTTCCTTTTGGTTCAGTAAAATCAACATTAACTCTTCTAGTTTTGAAGTGGTAGGGAGAAATCAATTCATAAATTTTATAGGCTATGTATTCCTTGAGAATATTATCATTTTTTGCATTTTCAATTCTACATGGCAATACTAACTTTAAAGATTTATTTCCAGTAAAAACAGTGTTTTTAGATTGACTTTTTTTAATTTTCATTTTTATTGGAGGAAAATAACATTTAGCTCTTCTAAAATTTCCTCTAGCACGTAATCTAACTGGAATTGTACCCCACTTATCTTCATTCATAAAACTCAAATCAGTTTCAATAAAAGTTGAATCATTTGTTTTTTTCTTTACATTTTTGTTGGAATAGTTTAACTTGACTTCCATTGGTGTTTGATCAGCATAAAGCAAATCAGATTTTAATGAATTTTGTCCAAACACAAATGAACAAATAAATAGAAATTGGAATAAAATAACTTGATTCTTCATATATTAGTTTTTAATTTGTACTAATTTAATAATTATTTTATAATGTCTAGATATTTAGTAATACTTAATTTTAGAACTTTTGTTGCATTAATCATATCCCTAATAGTTCCATTTGTTGCATATAAATTCAATGTAAACTACGATATAGATTTAACTTTAATCAGTATTGCTATTATTTTTCCTCTTGTTTTTACAATTAGAGGAGCATTTAGAAGAAGAGAAAAAGCATTAGAACATTTAAGCCTTTTTAGGGCTAGTTTAAAAACCGTTGTTAATCTTATATTAAGTTCTAAACTTGAAGATACAGATATGAAAAAAGGACTTGAATTAGTAAATAATTCAAATCAAGATTTATTTAAATTTCTTCGTTCATCAGGTGAAACAACCGAGCATGATAACAACTTAAATGAATTATTTGATTTTTTAAATTCTAAAAAAAGTATTATTGGTGGAGGAACATTACAAAAAATAATTAGATTTTTAAAAGATACAACTGATAGTGCTGATAATTTAGTTGCCATAGATAGACATAGAACACCGATCAGTTTAAAAGCATATTGTTTAATATTTGTGTACATATTTCCCATGATTTACACACCAACAATTATTTATAAAATAGGAATAGAAAATCCTGCTTGGATAACTTATTTCATAGTTATACTAAGTGAATTCATTTTAATATCCCTTTACAATATTCAAGATCAAATGGAATATCCATTTGATGATGAAGGGCTTGATGATATTGACTTAGATATTTTTAAAATGGTTAGAAAATAATTGTTTTATTTAAAATCTAAATTTTTTAACATTTTGTTTTTTTGAAATCATTATTATTGATTTTTATTAAAGCTAAATGTCAATCCTGCATTTTTTTGAAGTCTATTTAAAAGTGCATCACCCATAGCTATTGAAGGGGTTAATACACCACTTGAATTTGGTAATAAATCTTTGGCCAAACATACAGCAGTCTCACCAAGCATTTTTGAAGTAGATCCATAACCAGGATCCATATCTCCTATGACTTTAGCAAAAGTATTGGATTCATCTTCAAGCTTAATATAGAATCTAAGATTATAAAAACCTTTTTCTCTGTTTTTTCTGTCAGGACCTTGACCTGGTTTAGGTAAAATTGTGTCGATTATTTTTTTTAAAAAAGATCCTGGTTTAGCGCTCATTAGTAAAACTAGTGGAATAACTGACATATACGCTTTTAATCTTCCTTTTAGACCTCTACCAGATAATGTTGCCTCATCATACATAAAATCTTTACCATACAAATACCCGTTTAGAGCATTACTTCTACGAACTATTTTTGTATTTATTGCAGCCATAACAAATGGTCCAATCCAACTATTAGAAGCTTTATCATAAATTATTTTTCTTAAATCATATTTGTCTAATCCTTTAGGATCTCCAAGAGGATTTAGACCGTAAGGATTAATAACTACCTCAAAAATATCTTTATCTTTAAATGCTTCTTTATTTACATTACTTAAACTTGCGTAAGTTCCTCCACTAATACCTCCCTTTATACCTGCTACACGCATTTTAATATGTTTAGCTCTTTTTTTAAATATTTCTATAGATTTCTTTTGAATAAAATATACACCCATATCTGATGGTATTGAATCAAATCCACAGGAATTAACAATTTTAGTGCCGTTTGCTTTAGCTCTATCATGATGAGAATCAATCATTTTACGAATCCATTGTACTTCTCCTGCTAAATCACAATAATGAGTTTGATTATCTACACAAGATGACACTAAATTGGAACCAAATTTTGCATAAGGACCAACTGTTGTGCAAATAACTTTAGTTCTTTTAGTCATATTATTTAAACTAACCATATCATTACTATCAGCTATTATTATTGGAACTTTGGTATCAGCTATTTCTGTTCTAATCAATTCTAATTTAGAAAAATCTCTACCTGCAATTGCCCATTTTAAATCTCGGTTTGAGCTGTATTTTATATACAAATATTCTGCTACTAATTTTCCAGTAAATCCAGATGCACCCCAAATTACAACATCAAATTCTCTTGTTTGATTCATTAAAATTTAATTAGATAAAGTATAAAGAAAAAATAAAATTAGATATACAACTAAATATAATCTATAATTATTTCTTGATTTAATATATTTTTTATTTTTAGGAAAAATATTAAAAAGTAAAGCTTTAATTTCTTTAACAAATACTGGTTTAATATTTATTTTCCAATCATCAGTATCATAAACTATTTTTCTAAAATTACTCCTAAAATAAGTACTAGGAAAGCCCCAAATAAATAAAATAATTAAGAGAATTGTTTTTTGTGTCATAATCTAGACATAATTATGATATCATAATTTTTCAATGTAAGGATAAAGCAATATTCCCATTAATATTCCCATAACAATTATGAGTGTCACAGCTATATATTGTTTTAAATAATTTTTATTCATTTATTAATTTTTAATAATTACTCCGTCGGCCAAAAACGAAATGGTAATTTCAGGTTTTGTTATTAAGGATATTTCAGCCATAGTCTTTCCAGCATCTTCTGCATAATGTTTCAAGAGATCTATACTTAAAGTATCTATAGAAATTTTACCATTTACTATAACCGATTTATTTTCAGAACCAGTCTTTGGAACAAAAAATTCATAATCTTTAAATCTAACAAGCAAGGTGTCTTTATAAACATTCATCTTCATCCAACATCCTTTCATAGAACAGGTAGAAATAATTTTTCCTTCAATTTTAATATTTTTATTTGGATGATTTAATAGTCTGTTCTTGTTTGACCTATAATCTTCAATTCCATTTAAATCTATTTTTTTTCCAAAAAATTTTAAATCATCAGAGAATTCTTGAGAAAAAGAAGACACAGAGATTAATAGTAAAACAATAAAATTAATTTTCATAAAAATGTATATATTATAAAAATACTTAATTCATACGTTATTTAATTAATTTCTTATTTTTTTCTTTAGTTAATCGATATATATTTGCAATATATTTATTTAAGTATTATAATTATTTTATGAAAAAAAAGCCCGATAATGTAGCAGATAAACCAAATTTGTTGCCATATGGATCTAATATAAGTGCACCGTCTATCAAGCCTGATGATGTTAGTTTATGGAGAAGTGAAAAAATGCTAAAAACTAACCAATATTTTGAAACAAAATTCAATGAAATTAAAGATGATTATAAAAAATTAATTGAAAATTTTGAATGGAACAAATTAGTTTATGCTTCAGATTATAAATTTGAACCAGAAAAGGGTAAAGTATATTTTTTATATCAAAAAGAGAACGAAACCTTATTTTTGTCTCTTATAGAACCAGAAATGTGGGACAAAATTTTCATAGGAGCATTTAAATTAGATTCAGAAAATATGTGGATAAAACTAGAAAAAGTTCAATAATTTTTATAGTTTCAAATTATTCAATTCTAACCCTCCAAATTTAATTATACGATTTTTATATACCTAGGTAATATTTTGTTGAAAACTATTAGGTGATGTATTTAAACAAGATTACTTAATTTGTTACATTTATAACATTATTAAATGTATTTGTTATATATGAAAGATATCTTAGTTCTAGGTTTAGGAAAAGTTGGTTCGTTAGTCGCAACACTTTTAAGTAAAAAATTTAATGTCAAAGGGTTAGATCAAAACAAACCTCATTATAATTATACACTACCTTTTGAAATATTAAAGGAAGATGTTTCTGATATAATAAAAATGAAGAAAATATTAAATGATTTTGATGCTGTAGTATCAGCTCTTCCATTTTTTTTAAATAAGGAAATTGCAAAATTAGCTCATGATTTAGATTTACATTATTTTGATTTAACCGAGGATGTTGAAACAACTAAGTATATTAAAGAACTTAGTAAATCCTCAAATAAAATAATGGCTCCTCAGTGCGGACTAGCACCAGGGTTAATAGGTATAATTGGAAATGATTTAGCTATAAAATTTGACGAATTAAGAGATATCGAACTCAGAGTTGGAGCATTGCCAAGATACCCTAATGGGCAACTAGCCTATTCTTTTACTTGGTCTCCCTTTGGTGTGATTAATGAGTATATAAATGATGCGGAAGTTATTCAAAATGGAGTAAAAAAGACAGTTCCTTCATTAGATGGTTTTGAATATATTAATATTGAAGGTCAAGAATTTGAAGCATTTACAACCTCAGGTGGTTTAGGAACGATGTGTGATACTTTTGAAGGTAAATTAGATACCTTGAATTATAAAACTATAAGATACCCTGGTCATGGAAAGCTTATGAGATTTTTAATGTATGAACTAATACTTAAAAATGACAAACCTCAACTTGAAAAAATTTTAAGTAATGCCAAGCCCCCTGTTGATGACGACGTTGTTTATGTCTATGCCGTGGTTGAGGGATGGAAAAAGAAAAAAATATCAAGAAGCGAATATTTTAAAGCATTTTATCCAATTGAAATTCAAGGAAAAAAATGGAGGGCAATTTCGTGGACAACTGCCGCGTCTTTAGTTTCAGTCATAGAAATGGTTGCAAATAAAAAACTACCTAACAAAGGGTTTTTAAAACAGGAGGATATTCCATACAATGAATTTGTAAAAACTAGCTCAGGTAAATTATTTTTAAACTAACTTTAGTTAATGAATTTCAAAGAAAAAAAACCAATTCATCTAATTCTTGAATCACTTTTCAATACTTATGCAAACAGAGTCCCTGATGTTAAAAAAATAACCAATGCACTAATTAAAAATAAAATAATTTCCAGTCAAGAGAATATAATTAATGATCATATTGCATTTAGAACAATGGGTGTAAAAAACCTTGGAATAAAATCATTTGAAAAAATCTTTTTACATCATGGATATGTGAAAAGAGATAGTTATTCATTTAAAATAAAAAAACTAAATGCATTTTGGTATTCTCACAAAGACAATAACATGCCAAGAATATTTATTAGTGAATTAAAAGTAGAGGAGCTTTCTAAAAAGTCAAAAGAAATAATATATAAATATACAAATCAAGTAAAAAAAGATCCAGTAATTGAATTAAACCTAAATAACGTAAATGAAGTTATTAATTTTTTAAGCAAACCTTTATGGACTTTACCATCTTTAAATGATTTTAAAAATTTATTAAAGGAAAGTGAATACGCTTCTTGGGTTATTTACAACAGGTATTACTTAAATCACTACACAATTAGTGTTCATGAACTAAATGAAGGTTATAATACTTTAAAAAAATTCAATGAGTTTTTAGAAAAATTGGATATAAAATTAAATAATTCTGGAGGTGTTATTAAAGAAAGTAAAGATGGATTATTATTACAAAGCAGCACAATTGCAAATAAAGTTAAAGCTAAGTTTATAAATAATGAAACATCTCTAATTTCTGGAAGTTATGTTGAATTTGCCGAGAGAAAAATACTACCTGAATTTAAAAATATAGCAATAAATAATATAACATCAAAACACAGAAGAGATGGTTTTGAAGCGTCAAATGCTGATAAAATATTTGAAAGTACATTTATTAAACAAACTGAAAGAAAATAAAATTAAATATGAGTGAAAATGAAAAAGTTGATGCTATTTTAAACAAACTAAGTGTTTCTAAAAAACAAAAAGGTTGTTCAATTGGTGGAAATTGGTTTGGATCAGGTGAGATTATTAAATCGCATAGCCCTGTAGATAATTCCTTAATTGGTGAAATTCAAACTGGAGACAATAAAGATTATGAAAAAATAATTAAAGAAGCACAAAAAGCCTTTTTAAATTTTAGAAAAATTCCAGCTCCTGAAAGAGGGAATTTAGTTCGCCAACTAGGAAATAAAATTAGAGATAACAAAAGAGAATTAGGAGAATTAGTTTCATGGGAAATGGGTAAGTCATTACAAGAAGGTCTTGGTGAAGTTCAGGAAATGATTGACATATGTGACTTTGCTGTAGGCCTCTCTAGACAATTGTATGGGTTAACAATGCATTCTGAAAGACCAAACCATAGAATGTATGAGCAATACCATCCTCTAGGTGTAGTTGGTATTATTTCTGCTTTCAATTTTCCAGTTGCTGTATGGAGTTGGAATGTAACCTTGGCATGGATATGCGGTAATGTTTGTATATGGAAACCCTCAGAAAAAACTCCATTATGTAGTATTGCTTGTCAAAATATGATTTCTGAAGTTTTAAAACAGAATGATATACCCAATGGTGTTTCTAGCCTTATAAATGGGGATAAAAAAATTGGAGAGATAATGTCCGATGATAAAAGAATTAACCTTTTATCAGCAACTGGATCAACTAAGATGGGTAAAGATGTTGCCAAAAGAGTTGGAGCTAGATTAGGAAAGACATTGTTAGAATTAGGTGGAAATAATGCTGTGATTATCACTCAAAATGCTGAAATAAAACACGCTATTAACAACATTGTTTTTGGAGCAGTTGGTACATGTGGGCAACGTTGTACTTCAACTAGAAGAGTAATAATTCATGAATCTGTTATAGAAAAATTAAAAATAGAATTAAAAAAAGCATATAATCAAGTCAAAATAGGTAATCCACTAGATGAAAATAATCATATGGGTCCACTGATAGATCAAGATGCAGTAAATCAATATCTAATTGCTCTTAAGCAAATTGAAGAACAAGGAGGTAAAATAATTGTAGAAGGCGGAATATTGAAAGGAAATAAATATCCAAGTTCAAACTACGTAAAACCAGTAATTGCAGAAATCAATAATAGTGCAGAAATAGTACAGAAAGAAACTTTTGCTCCAATTTTATATCTAATTAAATATAAAGGAGATGTAGAAAATGCCATTAAAATAATGAATGATGTTAAACAAGGTCTTTCTTCCGCTATTTTAACACAAAATATAAAGGAATCAGAAAAATTTCTTTCCTACTCTGGAAGTGACTGTGGGATTGCTAATGTAAACATAGGTACTTCTGGAGCTGAAATTGGAGGAGCTTTTGGTGGAGAAAAAGAAACTGGTGGTGGAAGAGAAAGTGGATCAGATGCATGGAAAATTTATATGAGAAGGCAAACTAATACCATAAATTATTCTTCTGAAGTACCATTAGCCCAAGGAATTAACTTTAATTTAAATAATTAAAAAAGTCCATTAAACAAATTTAATGGACCAATTAGTTAATAGAATAGTATTTTTAATTAATAATTATTAATTTTTGCCAGTCTGTCTAAGTGATAGTTTGAATCCCCTAAAATTCTCTGAACTACTCTTGCTCTTTTGAGAAAAAATCCAATATCAGCATCGTCAGTGACTCCAATTCCACCATGCATTTGAACTGACTCATTACTAACTAATTTCAAAACCATTCCCAATTTAGCTTTAGCTAGACTTGCATTTTTTGAAAGATTAGGATCGTTTGAATCAATCGATTGTAATGCTTTTAAAACTATGGACTTACATAACTCAATTTCTCCAAACATTAAAGCAGAACGGTGTTGCAAGGCTTGAAAAGAACCAATTTTTACTCCAAATTGTTCCCTTTCTTTTAAATATTTCATAGTTATTTCAAAAGCTTCTTGAACACTTCCAAGCATTTCAGCAGCTAACCCCACTCTGGCTATATCAAAAGTTTTATCTAAAATTGACTTACCATCTCCTTCAAACGATAAAAAATTATTCTTGTCAATTTTTACGTTGTTAAATTTTAAATCTGAATAAGTTCTGGAATCCATATGGACTTTATCGTTATATTCAATTCCTTTTGATTTGGAGTCTACAACAATAATTAAAGTATTTAATCCACTTTCATCTTTTGCAGTTACTATTAGGTAATCCGAAATACTAGCATCAATAACAAAATTCTTTTTACCATTTAAAATCAAAGAACCCTCTTCATTTGAAATTAAAGAATCTAATATTTCTGGATTATGATGTCTTCCCTCTTCGTGAGCTAAAGTCAAAAGTTTTGTACCATTCATAATTTCATGAAACAAACTTGATTTTAAAGTTTCATTTTTAGAAAAAGAAATTAAAGTTGAAGACATTAAAACAGTAGAAATAATAGGTGAAATAGTTAATTTTCTACCCATTTCCTCTAACACCTGACCTAAGCCTACGTAACCAAAATTCAATCCATTATATTTTTCTGGAATAGTTAATGCCGTCCATCCCATTTCAACCATTTCCATCCATAATTCCTTATTATAAGTCTGGAAGTCATTATCTCTTAACTCTCTAATACTTGAGAGAGGAGATTTTAAATCTAAAAACTCTTTTGTAGATTCTTTAAGCATTTGCTGCTCTTCATTAATTATTAATGCCATGGTATTTTATTTTGATGGGAGACCCAAGATTCTTTTTGCAATTATATTTAATTGTATTTCATGAGTTCCTCCCTCTATTGAGTTTCCCTTTGTTCTACAGAAAAAACGAGCCTGTTTACCGTTTTCTGATTCTTTACTATTCCATTCACTAGAATTAAATCCATTAATACTCATTCTTAACTCTTCTCTTTGAATATTTAATTCAGTTCCATAATATTTAAAGAAAGATGAAGCAGCACCAGAGTTATTCCCAGATTTTTCTTCGTCCATGGTTCTCTGTATAGTTAAATCAAATATTTCCTCATTCATTTCGAATTCTGATATTTTAGATCTTAAAACTGTATCAGATAAAATTCCATTATTTTTTGAAATAACATTTATTGCTTCTTCACTTATAAATTCCTTTTTATCTGTTTCTCCAATCCCTCCTATCATTTGGCGTTCATGAGTAAGCAGATACTTAGCAATTGTCCAACCATCATTTAAGTTTCCTATTAAATTTTCTTTTGGAACTTTTACAGAATCAAGAAAAGTTTCGCAAAAGGGTGACTTTCCACTAATAAGTTTAATTGGTCTAGTTGAGACACCATTAGAAGCCATATCAATTAATAAAAAACTAATACCTGTATGTTTTGAACTACTAAAATCTGTTCTGACTAAACAAAATATCCAATCTGCCTTTTCAGCGTAGGAGGTCCAAACTTTTGATCCAGTAACTAAAAAATGATCCCCCTTATCTTCAGCTTTTGTTTGAAGATTAGCTAAATCACTTCCAGCATTCGGTTCACTGTAACCCTGACACCACCTGATTTTTCCTTCAACTATTTCAGGAAGATAATGAAGCTTTTGGTCTTCAGTTGCAAACTTTAACATTGCTGGGCCTAACATAGAAATACCAAAATTATAATGTGGTTTTCTACAACCAAGCCTACCCATTTCTTGATTTAAAATATTGTTCTCTTCAGATGAAAGTCCACCACCACCATATTTTGTTTTCCAATATGGAACAATCCATTTTTTTGCAAGCATTCTTTCAAACCATATTTTTTGATCATTACTACTAAATTCCCCATTTCTTCCTCCCCAATATAGTTGAGAGGGATCTTTAGTAGGTTCTCTCATACTTAGAGGACAATTTTCTTCTAACCATTTTCTAGTTTCCATTCTAAAACTAGTTAAATCAACGTTTACTTTTGTTTCCATTATTTATTAAATCTTTATAATTATATTTTTATTTTCCTAAAAATTTTGCGGGTCTCTTTTGAACAAAAGCGGTTACACCCTCCTTTAAATCATGACTCTTAAAAGCAGAAATCTGTTGATCTGCTTCGAAAGCAATTGTATCATTTAAATTATTATCCAGTGAGTAAGCAATATCAGCTTTTGCAATACCGATAGCTAAAGTTGGTCTTATTGAAAGTTCATGAGCCCATTTTTTTGCATATACTAAAATATCTTCTTTTTCAACAATTCTATTGGTTAAACCTAAACTCAGACATTCTTCACCTAAAACTTTTTTTCCACTAATAGCAATTTCTAATGCCTTACTGTAACCTACTTGTCTTGCTAATAGCCAACTTGCGCCTCCATCGGGACCAAGTCCAATGTTTACAAATGCATAAAGTATGGCACTCTCCTTGCTCATAACTCTTAAATCACAAGCTAGTGCAAAAGCAGCACCAACACCTGCAGCTGATCCATTAATAGCTCCAATAATAGGTTTCTTTAAAGAGAAAAAACGTTTCATTAAAGGTTGGTACTCATTTATTATATATTCACTCCTTTGTTCTGCTGAAACTTCGTCTCCAAAAACTGACATATCAGCACCTGCACAAAAACCTTTACCATTTCCTGTCAATACTACTGCTCTAATGTTGTTATCACTTTCAACCACAGACAAAGATTCATTTATTCCATCAACTAAATCTTGATTTACTGCATTATAACGTTCTGGTCTATTTAAAATAATTACTGCAATATTTTTTTCTATTTCTAATAAAACTGCTTTTTTCATAATATTTTTTATTCGTATCCTATAGCTAAAGTTTCAGCAACACATACAGGTTTGTCCTGACCTTTAAGTTCAACTGTAATACCTAATTTATATTTAGCTCCACCTGATTTAACTTCAAATTCTAATAAAGAAACTCTTCCTCTAACCATACCACCAGAGGGAGTAGCGCTAGTAAACCTAACTCTATCGACTCCATAATTAACACCCATTTTAACGCTTCCAATTGTTACAGTGTCGTAGGAGAAACGAGAAGCTAATGATAAAATCATGAACCCATGAGCTATGGTGGTTTTATATGGAGATTCTTTATTCGATTTCTCAGCATCTATGTGAATCCATTGTTCATCTTCTGTTATTTTAGCAAATGAATTAATTTTTTCTTGGGTAATTTCAATCCAATTACTGACTCCTAGCTCTTTACCGACACATTTACCCATTTCTTCTAAATTTTCAAAATGAGTTTTATAAGCTTCTTTATTTTCCATTTTTTTGATTTTTAAGTTTACTATTACATTGGCATTGCTCCTCCATTTGCATGAAGAGTTATTCCACTGACAAAACTAGATTCTTTTGATGCTAAAAATAAATATGCATGTCCCATATCCTCTGGAGTACCAATTCTACCAACAGGTATCATTTTTATTCCAGCTTTTATTACTTCCTCAGGCATACTATCTGACATTACTGATTTTACAAAACCAGGAGCAACAGCATTAACAGTAATACCGTATTTACCAACTTCTTTACAAAGTGCTCTGGTAAAACCAGAAATTCCCGCTTTAGTAGCACAATAATTGGTTTGACCAAAAGCACCAGCAGATCCATTTATTGATGAAGCAGAAACAATTCTTCCATACCCATTTTCTTTCATGTAAGGTATAACAGATTTAGTTACAACAAAAAGAGACTTAAGATTTACATTTATAACCGAATCCCATTCTTCTTCGCTCATTTTTAAAAAAGATCTATCTCTTATAATACCTGCATTATTAATAAGTATTTCTATCTTTCCATGGTTATTAATTATTTCACTGATCGCAGCGTCAACGGATTTTTGAGATGTAACATCTACTTTTTGATAAAATATTTTTCCACCAGATTTTGATATTCTTTCTGCAGTTTCATTACCATCTAAAACATCCCATAATGCTACAGTCGCACCTTCACGGCAAAAAACCTCACAAATACCCTCACCTATTCCTCTCATTCCACCAGTTACAATAGCTACTTGGCCTTCTAATCTTTTCATTTTTTTAATTTAAGTTATTATTCATTTTATATATACTTATTTTTTTAATTTATATAACTTCAAATAAACCTGCAGCTCCCATTCCGCCTCCAACACACATTGTCGAAACAACATATTTTGCTCCTCTTCTTTTACCCTCAATTAAGGCATGAGCAACCATTCTAGAACCAGTCATACCATAGGGGTGCCCGACTGAAATTGAACCTCCATTTACATTTAGTAATTCATTAGGGATACCTAAAACATCTCTACAATAAATAACTTGAACAGCAAATGCCTCATTTAATTCCCATAATCCAATATCACTCATTTTTAAACCATTTTGTTTTAAAAGTTTAGGAACAGCATAAACCGGACCTATACCCATTTCATCAGGCTCACAACCAGCTACAGCAATACCCCTGTATATTCCAAGTGGTGTTACATCATGTTTGGCAGCGACATTAGATTCCATTAAAACACAAGCCGAGGCACCATCTGAAAATTGGCTAGCATTACCAGCAGTAATTGAACCTCCTTCAACAACAGGCTTTAATGAATTTAAACCTTCAATAGTGGTAGATGGCCTATTACATTCGTCTTTAGAAAGTGTTTTATCGACAAATGAAACTTCTTTTGTTTCTTTATCTATAACCCCCATTGATGTAGTGACTGAAATAATTTCATCTTCAAACTTCCCTTTTTCTTGACCTTTAGCTGTTCTTAATTGGCTCTGAAGAGCATATTGATCTTGATCTTCTCTTGATATTTTGTATCTATTAGCTACAACTTCTGCTGTTTGGAGCATAGGCATATAAATATGATTGTGTTTAGCAACCAATTTTTTATCGACATACCTATCTAGATTCATTTTTGTAGTTTGAACTAAACTTATAGAATCTAAACCGCCTCCAACAACAACATCCATTCCGTCACTAATAATTTGTTTAGCTGCAGTTGCAATTGCCATCATTCCAGATGAACACTGCCTGTCAAGACTCATTCCACTAACCGTCACAGGGAGACCTGCTGCTAAAGCAGCATTTCTAGCTATATTAGCATGGGTAGTACCTTGTTGAAGAGCTGCACCCATAATTACATCGTCTACTTTACTTGGATCAACACCTGATCTTTTTACAGCTTCTTTTATAGACCATCCAGCCATAGTTGGTGCAGTTGTATTATTAAATGTTCCTCTATATGATTTTCCAAGTGGAGTTCTAGCGGTTGAAACTATTAGCGCATCTCTCATAATTATAATTTTAAAATTAATTTTCCTTTTTTGTCTCCATTAAATAATTTTTTAAAAATTTCATAAAAATTTTCAATTCCCGAATAAATATCCTCTTTTGATTTTAATTTGTCTTGTTCAATCCAAATTTTCATTTGATCAACTGCCAAGGCATATTTATTTGAATAATCAAAGACTACCATTCCTGTCATCGTAGCTCTATTAACCAGTAAAGAAAGATAATTTTTTGGACCGTTTACTGATGTCTCATTATATTGAGAGATTGCTCCACAAACTACTATTCTAGCATTTTTATTTATAAAAATCAGAGCTGCATCTAAAATATTTCCTCCAACATTATCAAAATAAACATCAATTCCATTTGAGCATTCCCTTTTAATTCCTCTTGTTACACTTTCATTTTTGTAATCAATACAACCATCAAAACCCAAATCATTAATAACATAGTCACATTTGTCTTTTCCTCCTGCGATTCCAATAACTTTACATCCTTTTATTTTGGCTATTTGTCCTACAATACTACCTACAGCACCAGCTGCTGCTGAAACTAAAACAGTATCACCTTTTTTAATTTTTCCAACTTCTAAAATTCCAAAATATGCTGTCATTCCAGGCATACCTAGAGTTCCTATAAATACTGGTAAATCTAAATTCCCAGGATTTATTTTAAAAAACCCTTTTCCATTATTTATTGAATATTGTTGAACTCCAGCCCAACCAGAAACGATATCTCCTTTTGAAAATTTAGAGTTTTTTGATTCTAAAACCTTACCAATGGAACCAGCTCTCATAACTTCTCCAATTTTAACGGGCTCTATGTAGGATCTAGTTTCATTTAACCAACCCCTCATTGCTGGATCAAAAGAAATATAATGGTTTTGAATTAAAATTTCATTTTCATTTAATGGAGGCAAAGTTTCTTCATCCAGTTTCCAAGTATCTTCACTAGGAAATCCTAATGGTCTCTTTATTAGTCTAATAAGTTTATTTTTTATTTTCATAATTGATTCAAAAGTATTAATATTTACTATGCATGCATAATAATTTCACAAAATAAAATTTATTAATTCCATTTTGGTCTTCTTTTTTCTTTGAAAGCTTTCAATCCCTCAATAGCATCATCTGATTTCAAAACATTATCTAACATTTTTGATAAATATTCATGATTCAATTCACTGGAGTTAATCTTGTCTGAGGCTTCTAAGCCTAATTTAATTGCAATAGGAGAATTAGATGTTACTTCATTTAACCATTTGGAAACGACTGATTCAATTTCAGCTTGATTTACTATTTTAGAAACCAAACCCCATTTTTCAGCTTTTTTAACATCTATACTATAGCCTCTTACACACCAATCAATAACATTTCTAACAGACATAACTTTCGATAAAGATTCCATGACCTGCATTGGAAAAATACCTCTCTTAACCTCAGGTAAACCAAATTTAATACCATCAACAGAAACCACATAATTACACCCTGCAACCAATAAAAAACCTCCTGCATAAACATCACCTTCTAATTGACATATTTTGGGCTTATATAACTTATTAAATATTTCACTAATTAAAATTTTTGAACTTGGTTTGGGAACAGTTGAATTATTTTTTTCTACATTGCCTGCAACTGCTTTCAAATCTAATCCAGAGCAAAATACATCTCCGTTAGCTTTCAGCACTAGTGCTCTTAAATTGTTATTTAAAGAAACATACTGAAAAACGAATGCTATTTCATTAATCATTTGAGGATGTAGGGCATTTTTCTTATTTGGGCGATTTAAAATGACATTAAAAATATAATCCTTTTCATTCCATTGAATAAAATCAAATTTGAATGATTTTATTTTTTTTACGTCCTTTACCTTAAAATAATTCATAACAAAATTATAATCGAAAAATTCCAAAAGAATTCGTTCCTTTGATTTCGGAAGAATATACTGCCGCCAATGCCAATGATAAATATTTTCTAGTTTCTGTTGGGTCTATAACTCCATCATCCCAAACCTCAGAGGTTAAATGCCACACACTAGCTCTTTTATCAGCATCTTCAGCTAACGCTTCTTTTTCTTTTTTCAGTTTATTTTCATCAATTACTTTATTTGATGATTTTGCTGCATTTCTCTTTATTATTTCCATAACTCCAGAAAGTTGATCTGATCCCATAACACCAGATTTTACATTTGGATAAGAAAATAAAAATCTTGGTTCAAATGATCGTCCACACATAGCATAATTTCCAGCACCATAGGAGTTTCCTACTTGAAGACTAATATGAGGAACTGTACTTCCGGATACCGCGTGTATTAACTGTGCTCCAGAATTAATCATTCCATTTTGCTCATATCTTTTACCGACCATAAACCCTGTAGTGTTATGAATAAATAATAATGGTGTATTTGATTTATTTGCTAATTGGATGAAGTGAGTAGCTTTTCGGGCTGACTCAATAAAAATAACACCATTATTCGCTATGATAGCTACTGGGTAACCATTGATTTTTGTCCAACAACAAAACATTGTGCTGCCATAATTTTCTTTAAATTCAACAAAATCAGAGTTATCAACAAACCTTTTAACTAAATCTCTGATATCAAAAGGTTTTTTGAGATTAGAAGAAACAATACCTAAAATTTCTTTGGGATCAAATTTTGGTGCAGAGGCTACTTTTTCAAAATTATTTTCAGTAGGGTTTTTAATTTTTTTAATTAATTTTTTTGCAATGTCTAAAGCTTCTTTTTCATCTTTTGCTAAAAAATCTGAAACACCAGAAATACTACTGTGCATTTGAGCCCCTCCCAACTCTTCATCAGTAGAGTCTTCATTTGTTGCCATTTTAACAAGTGGAGGACCAGCTAAAAATACCTTAGCGGCATTTTTTTGAAATATTGAATAATCAGACATCCCTGGAACATATGCTCCCCCTGCAGTTGCACTTCCAAAAACAACAGAAATTGTTGGAATACCCTCTTTTGATCTTCTAGACATTTCCATAAAAAATTTACCATAATTATTAAAAACCCTATCTTGATCAGGCAAGTTTGCTCCACCACTTTCGACTAAATTAATAGTTAGTAATTTATTCTCTTTTGCGATTTGTGATAGCCTTAAATTTTTCAAGCTTGTGGCATAATCGACAGCACCAGCTTTTCTTGTTGCAACATTTGCGTTAATTAAACAAAGAACATTTGAAACATATCCCAATACAACGACAGTAGTTCCACCAGCACCAAAACCCTTTTCATGTTTTAACCCAGCAAGTGGCATCAATTCTATATATGGTTTTTTCTTATCAAGTAATATATCTATTTTTTCTCTAGCAAGTAGTTTTTTTCTAGTTCTTGACCTTTTTATTTGGGCTTCACTACCCTCCTGTTTTGATAATTTATAATAAGAATTAAGTTCTTTCAATAATTTTTTCATTGAAATTTCATTTTCAATAAAATTTGAACTTAATACATCCACAGTAGGTTTTCGAACTTTCATTTAATTATCGTTTATTTAATAAAATAGATGAAATGTAAATTTAATGAAAAATATATTGCTTATTAATTTTTAGAGATTAACTTAAATTTAAAAATTTAACAAATATTATATTTTTATAATATCAAAAGAATATTTTTACAGTAATGAGTATAGATGCAAAAACTAAATTTTTCTATGGAATGGGTTTTATTTCTGTTGGAATAAAAGATATTCTATATGCTGTCTTTGTATTCTTTTATTTTAGCCAAATACTTGGTTTAGATCAAATTTACACTGGAACTGCTACACTAATTGCTATTTTATTTGATGCTATTTCTGATCCAATTATTGGCAGTATTTCTGATAATTATAAATCTAAAAAATGGGGACGAAGACACCCTTTCATGTTAATTTCTGCATTTCCTTTAGGAATCTCTACTTTTTTATTATTTAGTCCATTTAGTGAACTAAATCAGTTACAACTTTTTTTGTGGATGACCTTTTTTTCTATTCTAATAAGATTTTTTTTAACACTTTTTTTAATTCCTGCTATGTCTCTCGGTGCTGAGCTGAGCTCTGATTATAATGAAAGAACTGTAGTTACAAGTTATAGAATTATGTTTACAACTCTGGTTTCTCCATTTGTTTCATTATTTGGACTAGTTTATTTTTTTGTTCCAAAAGATGGATCAAATACTGGATTATTGAATAGTGAAGCCTATCCAAAATTTGCTATGTTCTGTTCATTAATTATGATTACATCTATACTTTTAAGCACATATGGAACAAAACACACTATTCCTAAACTTCCCAAAATGAATAAAAAAGAGTCTATTAAATCCATGTTAAGTAATATTTTGACAGCATTTAAAATGAAATCCTTTCGTTCTGTTGTTTTATTTACAATGATGGTTTATGTAGGATTTGGAATTGGAAGTTCCTTGACTACTTATTTTCTTTCGTTCTATTTCGAACTAAATCAAAAAGAAATTGCTGTTATTATTTTTTCAGGCGGAATTGCTGGTCTAATTTCTTTATTTACAGCACCCAAATTGGGAGAGAAATTTGATAAAAAAAATGGAGTTATAATTAGCACCATACTTTTTGGATTTTTTATGGCCAGTCCTTATAATTTAAGAATATTAGGCTTATTTCCTGAAAATGATTCAAACAATCTACTAATTATCTATACAATATTGTCCACAATTGGATTTACTTTTTTATGGACTTCAATGAGCCTTGCTTATTCAATGATGGCTGATGTTGTTGATGAGTACGAATCAATTAGTAAACAAAGACATGAAGGATTGTTTTTTTCAACAATGTCCTTTGCTTATAAGTTAACTGTTGGATTGGGATATTTTTTTGCAGGTATTTTACTAAAACTAATATCATTTCCTACTCAAACAGATATTCAAAATATTCCTATTGAGACAATATCTAAGCTTGGTATCATTGGGGGACCAGTTTTAATGATAATTTATTTTTTATCTATTTTATTTATTTTAAAATATCCTTTAACAAAAAAACAATTTGAAGAAATTAGAAACACAATTAGTAAATATTAAAAGGGGAATGAAGTCTATTAATAAATTATATTTATTATATTAAGGTGTAGAAAAAATAAATAGGAATTGCTGAATTAAAAACTAAAACAACAACCAATAAAAACCAAAACCATGATCGATGAATTATTTGATTTTCCCTTCTACAAATGGGAACAAAAATTACAAGATAAACCGTTTTTAAAACAACCTTTCGGAGATTTATGGGAAGAATATACCTGGGGAGAAGTAGGCACCATGGCAAGAAAGTTAGCAAACGGACTAAAATCATTAAAACTTCCAGACAATAGCCACATTGGATTGGTTTCAAAAAACTGTAGAGAATGGATTATTGCAGATCTTGCAATTTCAATGGCAGGTTATATTTCAGTACCTTTTTTCCCAACTCTAAAATCAAACGAAATTGAGAAGCTGTTAAATTTTGGGGATGTTGATGCATTGTTTGTAGGAAAATTAGAAAATTGGGAAGAAATGAAAAAAGGAGTTAGTGATGACATGCCTATTATCGCGATGCCACATTATAAAGATCATTCTGTGATTTCAGAGGGAAAAAAATGGTTTGATTTTATCAATTCATTTGATCCTATATCGGAAAATTTTCAACCAAAATTGAGTGATATTTGGACTATAATTTTTACCTCTGGAACTACCGGGGATCCAAAAGGAGTTGTACTTACATACGAAACACTTTTTAATACCAAAAGAATTACAGAAGACGGAAATCCATTTAAGGTGGAGTTCAGCGGCGAAAACGATTATATATCCTACATGCCACTTAACCATATTTTTGAAAGAGTCGTAATTGAACATGTAGCTTTTAGATACGGAGGAACAATTTCGTTTGTTGAATCTTTAGAAACTTTTGGACAAAATTTAAATGATGTTCAACCAACAGCTTTTCAGGGAGTTCCAAGAATATATTCAAAGTTTCAAGAAAAAATCTTAATGAAAATGCCTCAAAAAAAACTTAATACGTTTTTAAAAATTCCAATTTTATCTTGGCTCATTAAAAAGAAATTAAAAGGAGCTTTGGGAATGTCAAGAGCTAAGGCACTTGTAACTGGCGCAGCAGCAATGCCACTTGAGTTATTAGATTGGTATAAAAGTATTGGCATTTTTATTACTAACGGATACGGAATGACAGAAAATTGTGCTACTTGTACAAACCTTGATCCTTATCAACCTCTTGGAAGAGGATCAGTTGGAAAACCGACATCTGGTGTGGATCTTAAAATTAGTGAAGAGGGTGAAATTCTCATGAAAGGACCATTTACCCTTACTTGTTATTACAAAAATGAAGAAATAACGAATCAAACTTTAAAAAATGGATGGTTACATACTGGTGATAAAGGTTATATAGATGATGATGGTTTCTTGTTCATTACTGGAAGAATTAAAGATATGTTCAAAACATCAAAAGGAAAATATATTGAACCTGGTGTTTTAGAAGCTTATTTTGGTAATATCGGAGAATTTTCACAACTGTGTATTGTTGGATTAAATTGTATTCAACCTATTCTTTTAGCAGTTCCATCTGAAACAGCCATTAATAACAAAGAAACAGTATCGAAGAAATTAGTAAAAGTACTTGAAGATGTTAATAGCAAATTGGAAAACTATAAAAAGATTTCTAAAATCATTTTGGTAAAAGAGGATTGGATTCCCGAAAACGGAATGACCACCCCAACTTTAAAAATAAAAAGAGCAAAAATTGATGAAAAATTTTCCAGCCAGTACACTGAATGGGAAAAGAATGAAAATACTGTAATTTGGGAATAGGTTTGATACCACTCATTGCGACTTTTATTCTAGGCATAGCAGTAATTAAAGTTTATAACTTTTTAACTAAAGAGAATATACTTGAAAATTATGTTGAAAAACTAATTTCTAAAAATAGATTCAAAGAACTTCCAAACTTAATTAAAGGAAAGACTGGGTATGCTAATAATTTAGGTGTTAAAATTTTTTACGAGGATTTGTGTTTAAGTGAGAACCCTGTTGCAACAGTTTTATTAATAAATGGATCTTCGGAAACACTAATTCAATGGCCTGAAAAAATGGTCAGAATAATTTTAAAGAACAATTTTAGAATAATTAAATTTGACAACAGAGGATTAGGTATGTCTGACTGGATGAAAAGTTGGAGTAACTCAAATTCTTACAGCTTAAATGATATGGCTTTAGATGCCTTGGCAGTAACTAACCATCTAAAAGTAGATAAATTTCATCTTATTGGATATTCGATGGGTGGAATGATTTCACAAATTTTAGCAATAAACTATCCTGAGAAAATTTTATCAATGTCTACAATTATGTCAAGTGCTCATTTGTTCGATCCAGAAGCAGAAAAAGCTGACAGTAAAAGGGTTAGAGACTTAAAAAAGATGATTT
>Ga0209223_10001109_pt1 | contig 29939 bp, 36 predicted proteins | sample COG_06_FD_184750 | JGI IMG/M metagenome (GOLD analysis project Ga0209223, IMG submission 184750) | Pelagic Microbial community sample from North Sea - COGITO 998_met_06 (SPAdes) (version 2) | ecosystem: Environmental > Aquatic > Marine > Neritic zone/Coastal water | place: Helgoland, sampling...
TGATATTAATACTCCAATAACTATTGAAATACTCAATGATGGTTTTATGTACTTAGAATCACCCATCATATCTAATTCGATGGAATCAGTATCAGTAAAACTGCATATGAACAGTTTGAAAAAATTAAAAAAGATACTAGAAAATAAATGATAGTAAGTTTAAATGTTTGTTAGTGTTTTATTATTATAAAAAAGAAAATTCATTATTGTGAATTATCTTTTTTAGTTTTTAGTTTAAGTTTTTAGTTTAATTAATCATAACACATGACCTTAACTCTTTCAATACGTTGGTTCACATCATAATTCTTAAAATCTGCATTAACCTGCTTTTTTAAAGCTTCAATGTTTGAGAATCCTTTTATTGTATTATATTCAATAACAGCATTTACACAACTATCAAGATCACCAGTATTAATAGCATTCTCGTATGTGGTCGCCATTGTTACTATATAAGAAATATTGTTAGTTATAAGTTGTTTTATTTATTATGATTGAAATAAGATCATTTTTTTATGAAATCATGGGTTTTTATTTAAAAATTATAATTGATCGATAAGGTCATTTGATCATTTTAATATATAGTGCTTTGTATTTAGTGTGTATATATACAATTTTATGATTGAAAGATATAATATCAATGATAACATGTATACTTTTTACTTTTATAATTTATTGATAAATATTTATATTTTTAACTTTTGTTCATTGATATTTTGTAACAATTAATATTTTGAAGGGATAAATTATGAGATAAATATACCTCTTAAAAAATTTTTTATTTTTTTATTTTTTTATTTTTTTATTTATATGAATTTTTATTTTTTAGATATATATATGTTTATACTTTTTTTTTTAGGTTTTAGGTTTTAGGTTTTAGGTTGATAATTTTTTATATTTAAAAGTTAAATTTTATATTTACATTATAATAAAATAAATATGTCGTTAAGATATTCATGTAATGATTGTGGATATAAAACAAATAGAAAATGGTCATTTGAAGACCATATCAGTCGTCCAATGGCATGTAAAAAGAGACTGAATCGGCAGCGTAAATTAACTGCACCTGAAAATGTTATCCCAAATGGTAACATTTGCCTAGAAAATGTTATCCCCGAAGGTAACAATGTTATCCCTAAAGGTAACAATGTTATCCCAAATGGTAACATTAACATTAAGTTACAACCTAATATTAAAAATAACAATCATTCTCTACAATGTCCATTTTGTAAAATTACATTTGCCAATAGAAGTGGTAAATCCAGACATATCAAAGCTGGAAACTGTGTTTCTTATAAAAAGGATAAAGAAATTGAAGAACTGAAACAACAATTAGAAGAATCAGAGGCTAAAAGAAAAGAAGTTGAAAAAAGCAAAACAACCGTCAATTATAATATTACAAACAATAACAATTATTTCGATCATAGTATTAACTATAACAATTATGACAATTTAAGCTTAGAACATATAACAAAAGAAGATATTAAACGTCTCTTTAACAATTGTAGAATGCAATACCCTGAATTATCCGAAGACCTAACCCGTATGATTCTTATTCCAAAAGAGAACCAATGCATATACTTACCCGAAGGTCAAAAGTCCAATACATGTGCTGTTATGAAAGATGGTATCGAAATGAGAAAGCCACTGATACGGATTTTGATGGATCTGGGAGTACAGACAGCCATGTTAATAAGAGACTCCAACGTAATTGAGAAAAATAAAAAAGACATTGTAAACAATCAATTTTGGGCTGATAATTGCAACGCTTGTGGACTTAACATATCAGATATCGACTATATGACTGACACAGACAAAGAGATAGTACAAAGAAACAAAAACATTGTTCTTGATATGTGCGATGGTAAAATCTGACATTGAATTTCAATATATCAATTTAAAGATAACTTGACATGATGTATATATCCTAAAATGTCTACTATTGCCGCTCAACTTCGTCCCACTATCTCTACTTCTGTTGTGAAAGGTAAAACAGTAAAAAAATCAAAACAACTGTATGGTTCTGTTTCCACAGGTGTAAAAAAAACAGTGTCTTCTAAGGATACCAAAGAATTCAAAAATATCAATCAACGTGTCAATCTTCCTTCCAATGTAGTTGATTATCTTGTTAAAGCTGAGCGTGTGAATGGTCGCGCGGCTATGATTGGTTTCACTTCAGCTGTTATCGAAGAACTTGTAACAAAAGATTCCATTACTACACAATTTATGGATAACATTGGTGTTACAATGTCAGTTATTGGACTTGTTATTATCGGTACAGCTTCTAACCCACGCGATGAAGGACTTCTATGGGGAGTATTTGATCGCAATGCTGAAACAGTAAATGGTCGTTTGGCTATGCTTGGCATTCTATCACTCTATCTTACAGAATCTATCATGCCTGTAAATTCTCTATTCTAAATCTTTTGGTAAAGCCATAATACCATATATTGCTAGTAAAAACACTATCGAATGAATAAGTAATCCAAATGGAGTTGGGCAACCATCAATTGATGTAGGTATAATTTTACTTGTCAACTTATACATTTGTGATGAAGATACGATATAAAAAATGAAAGTTGAATATATTGAATATTTGAACTTTAATGCGTTAGTGAGTTTAGCCATTATTTTTATATAATACTAATATTTTTAAAAAATATTAAAGTTATCAAAAAAATTGTGTAGGTAATTAAATTAAGTATGTCAAAAGTATTTGTTGTATCAAGTGTTAAACATGAATTTTGTAATATTAAATCTTATATGAATGAAATATTTTTAAATTTACAAAAAGGTAATGTTAACAAAATAGTTATTATTGATGAATATATTCATAAATCATTGAAAATTATCAAGAAAAACTTTAGCTGCTTAACATATAAAGTGAGTCAAATAACAACACTTACATTTGCAATTGAAATTTTAAAACATATTGTAGAGGTCTTCCTATCATATTTTGGTTTCATAGATGAACATCTCATAGATACACAAAATATTATCGAATTAAAAAATAGAGATATATTTGATTATTGTGATTCAGCTTCACAACAAATCAATAATTATATTAATAATTTTCACTATGAAAGAATGAAAGCAATATGCTTATATTAAATATTTACTTAAATAAATGAAAGTACACAACAACATGGGTTATAGGATTCGTTGTATTTGCACTCATTAGAAATATTTTACCAAATTTGATTTTAAATCAAGAAATAAGTTTAAAAAAAATATTAGTTGTATCATCGTGTTATGGTTTAGCACTCATATTACGACAAGAATTAACTGAGAGATTATTATAGTGCACTGAACTGCATGTATGGGGACATTAGTTCAGCGGCCATTGGTTCAGCTACCATTGGTTCATTTGATTTTTTCTTCTTATTTTTAGTAGTTTGTTTGACTGGCTCAGGTTCAGGAGCTTTGACTGGCTCAGGTTCAGGAGCTTTGACTGGCTCTGGCTCAGGGGCTTTGACTGGCTCAGGTTCAGGAGCTTTGACTGGCTCAGGTTCAGGAGCTTTGACTGGCTCAGGTTCAGGAGCTTTGACTGGCTCAGGTTCAGGAGCTTTGACTGGCTCAGGTTCAGGAGCTTTGACTGGCTCAGGTTCAGGAGCTTTGACTGGCTCAGGTTCTGGTTCTTTGACTGGATCAGGTTCTGGATCTGGCTCTTTTTTTATAGTTTTAGATGTATTGATTAGTTTACTTACATCATCATTTGCATAAATTACCATATTTCGACAAACAAATCTTTTGCCAATTAATCTTAAATTCATAGAACCAAATCCCCAGTTTAGCACTAATATAGAACCATCGAATGTATATACACCTTCAACTTTACTAGAAGCATCTAATTGTCTGTAAAAGTTTGGTTCTTCGGTTCCAAAAAACAGATCGTCATTCCATTTCTTGTGTTTTGTTCTAAGTTTTAAATAGCTCATTTTTTTCTATAAAGAAAATATTTCTAGTATATAGACGAATTATCAAATGAGATCATTATCCACATTATGTAACATAATCTTATAACCATATTATTAAAATGGATATCGAACAAAGGAGATTCTATTTTCTTTTCGGTTGTATTCCTGTGAGAATGCTCCTAGCATTTAGTTTATTAATGATACCCAATTCACTTGTAAAGTTTGTAGCTTATGCTATTGCTTCAATTGGTGTTTCTTTCGCCACACTTTATATTCTGAAACTTCGTATGAATGCATCTGAAGGTGGGGGTAAAACATGGTGGCACTATTTAAGACCTTTACATGCTGTTTCCTATTTAGTCGCATCATGCTTGTTGCTTACGGGAAACCGACAACATGCTTCTATGGTTTTGATTTTCGATCTTTTCATTGGGACGTTTGCATGGTACAAAAAAAAGCGCGTTTAAAATCGGATTTATTTTATATACTAGAAAAATAGTTAATGAAAGTTAAAAACTATCCGGCGTTAGCTCAGTTGGTAGAGCGGGAGACTGTAGTTGTCTTACAACTGATAAGTGTAGGGTAATACCTACAATACTAATGTAACAAAAATAGTCATCTCTAGGTCACTGGTTCGATTCCGGTATGCCGGATAATCAACTTACTTTCTTAATTCTTTTTCTTTATTATATTATTAATACTAATTGATAATATAAACTCACTAATTAGATTCAATTATACTAATCTTGCAACGTTGTTCATCCAATTTCCATACGTATTGTTAATATATTAAAAAATGATATATACGAATATAATCAACATAATTTATGATTCATGCCGAAAAAGTTAACAACCGAAGAGTTCATTCAAAAAGCAAAAGCTGAACACGGAGACTTGTATGATTATGACAATGTTAAGTATATAAATACGAGAACGAACGTTAATATTACATGTTTGAAATGTCAAAAAGATTTCCCACAAACACCTCATAATCATCTTCAAGGTTCTGGTTGTCCAACATGTGTGATTGAAGCCAAAACAATGTCACAAGCTGAGTTCATTCAAAAAGCAAAGGCTAAACACGGAGACTTGTATGATTATGATAATGTCAAGTATGTAAACAGTGCAACAAAAGTTGATATTACATGTTTGGCATGTGATGATAATTTCCTACAAACACCTAGTGTTCATCTTCGAGTTTATGGATGTCCAAAATGTGGTTTACATAAGAGGATTGAATCTCAAAGAATGTCACAAGCTGAGTTCATTCAAAAAGCAAAGGCTAAACACGGATTGTATGATTATGATAATGTCAAGTATGTAAACAGTACAACAAAAGTTGATATTACATGTTTGGCGTGTGATGATAATTTCCCACAAACACCTCGTAATCATCTTCAAGGTTATGGATGTCCAAAATGTGGTTTACATAAGAGGATTGAATCTCAAAGAATGTCACAAGATGAGTTCATTCAAAAAGCAAAAGCTGAACACGGAGACTTGTATGATTATGACAATGTTAAGTATATAAATACGAGAACGAACGTTAATATTACATGTTTGAAATGTCAAAAAGATTTCCCACAAACACCTAATGTTCATCTTCAAGGTTCTGGTTGTCCAAAATGTGGTATTGAATCTCAAAGAATGTCACAAGCTGAGTTCATTCAAAAAGTAAAGGCTAAACATGGAACCAAATATGATTATGGTAATGTCAAGTATGTAAACAATGCAACAAAAGTTGATATTACATGTTTGGCGTGTGATGATAATTTCCCACAAACACCTCGTAATCATCTTCAAGGTTCTGGTTGTCCAACATGTGTGAATAAAACTGAAAAAATTACATGTGATGTTTTACAATCTGTATTGGATACATTAAAAGTTAAACAAATAGGATATAGTGTAACAGAAGATATTGGTAGAATGGATATTGTTGTGTTAAATCAAAACACCGATATAGTTTGTTTCATTGAAGTAGATGGAGGACAACATTTTGAATTTATCGAGTTTTTTACCATAAGTGTAGAAGATATACAGAATAGTGATCTTGAAAAACACAAACATGCGAAGATTAAAGGATATCGAACAATTCGTATTGATCAAGAATGGATATGGAATTCTCATAAAAAAGGGGACAACAGTTGGGTCGAATGTCTAAAGAAAACCATTTTGAAGCTTGAACAAAACATTGAACCAGATATTAAAGAGATGTTCTTAAGTAACAAAGTGGATAAATATTATTCTCATCCCTGTTATCAATACGAAAAAGACACTGAAAATCTATATAAAGACGTAGACCAATTGTATTTACAATAAGCATGCTTTCGATAACCTGTCAAAATCAAAACTTTGTTAAGCATGAATCAAAATCAAAATCAAAATCAAAAACAAAACCAGACACCAACGATGCTAGAAGATTATCATATCCACAATTAAAAAAACAACTCTGTTCGAATACAATTAAAACCGGCATAGTTCTATCATCATATTATTTTTTCAATGATTTCGACAAAGGTCTTTCAATGACAATCGGTGCAACCGCATCCACAATTTATATATATTCATTGTGTAACTATGTCGATAAAATAACTGAAAAACCCTCAAACTTCCAGTTGTTAGTTCCATTGGGAACGAATATGTTGGAGTATATCATCAACACCTCACAAGATCAAGTTCATTTGGATTATCTTACAACATTCATTGGTTTTATGAGTTATAAGATTGCTATTCTAACAGTTTTACTTGATGAGATTTCTATTATGATAAAAGATGATTTAGTTGAACATAATAATGCAAAAATGAAATAATAATAAGAATAAATATGGATACGAAAGATTCTACAGATGAAACGGACTGGTAAGAGACTAACTAATTTATATATGATATATTATTTTTTTAACAATTATTTAATTATGCTTATGAACAATAATTGATGCTATATAGACCTATATACACTTATAATATATTATAAATAAGCGGTTGTTGTTCATTAGTGTAAATATAAAGTATAATGAATATAGGCAAAAATCACCGTAGGGGAGGAAAGAAAGGTCGTAATTCGAAGTTCTCTATATCTTCATATGAAAGTGAATATGATGAAGAATTCGAGATAGATGAAATTTATCCAACTGTTATTCCAAAAAATAACAACCAACAAGACTATAATAAAGCTCTTTACAGTATGCATAATCAGATGATATTCGCATTGGGTCCAGCTGGAACCGGAAAGACAATGCTAGCATGTTATGCGGCAATTACTGGATACAACGATGGAACATATAAGAAAATAATTATGACTAGACCCGTTGTTTCCGTAGAGGAAGATATAGGATATCTACCCGGTACCTTAGAAGAAAAAATGGATCCATGGACAAGACCAATCATGGATATATTTTCTGAATTTTACACACAAAGTGACATAAACTATATGATCAAGGAAAAAATAATTGAAATATCACCACTTGCATACATGAGAGGACGTACTTTTAAAGATGCTTTTATAATCGCAGATGAAATGCAAAACTCCACACCTAATCAAATGAAAATGTTACTCACACGTGTTGGAGAAGGAAGTAAAATGATTGTAACTGGTGATTTAATGCAACATGATAGAAAGTATGCAGATAATGGTTTAAAAGACATATCTAATAAATTAGAAAACAAAAATTATAAACGAATTAAAATAATAAAATTTACAACAGAAGATGTCGAAAGAAGTCAAATAGTGAAAGATGTATTACATATATACGGTGATAAGAATTAAATTGTTGAATGTGTAAATGAATTTAAATCTAAATTAACATTATCAACTATATCATGGAATTAGACAAAAAACTAGCTATTTATAATTGTATAGTGCTTTCTACATCTATGATTCAAAATCTTTTATGTAGATTTGATTATTTAGAATTAAAATATCATTATCTATCGTTATTACTATATACAACACTAGATTTCTTATTCATAATTAATAATCCTCGACGATATAGTCTATTTATACACCACATCTCCATAATGTATATATTACAAGGTGCTTTACATTACCCAGAATTTGATAAATATAGTGATATATCTTTACTAGAACTTACAACTATGTTCAATGCATTGAACACAATTTATAAAACAAAATTTACTCTTTTTCTTCGTAATACAGCATGGATTTCAATTAGATTATGTATGTTGCCATATTTAACATATGACATATTATCAACTATGTTATATACTAATGTATTATTGTATATAAGATATGGAAATTGTATTTTAACATTATTGATACTTTCTTTTGAATGGACAAACGAATTAATGAAGTTAAATTTAAATAATATATCCCAACTATATTACACTATACCAGTAATGCATCAATTATATACATATCAATATAGTAAACTTGTATTTACATTATTATATTGGTTATGTATATCTACACCAATAGTCACACGCATGCATAGATATGAAAATAAACTAATGTTTAATTTTTTCACATCTTATCTATTATTATTATAATGAATCCATGAAATATATAACAAAATACAATATAAATGTAACCCTATCTAATATTCCATCTTTTATATTATTAACCCTTATATTTTTGAAAAAATACAGTTTCGTTTTAGGTTTAATAATTACCACAATTTGTTGTCAAATACTAAAGAAACTAACTAACTTTTTGCCGAAAGAATCCATAATATATAAAATTACTCGTAGACCCGAAAATGGATTATATTGCGGAATAACATGTATTGAAAATAAAACAAAAAAAGATGACTCAGCATTCCCAAGTGGACATATGTCATTCGTAACTTTTTTTGCTTTTTGCTTACCAAATACTACAATAATGAATATTACAAAACTATTGTTAATAGCTATAACTGCATACAATCGTATAATTACAAAATGTCACACATATATACAAGTTATAGGTGGTTTATTTTTTGGATATACAATGAACCAACTATTGATCATATGATTATTCCTCTTCATCTTCCTTTTCCTCTTCATCTTCCTCTTCATCTTCCTCTTCATCTTCATCTTCATCTTCCTCTTCATCTTCCTCATCATCCTCATTTTCCTCTTCATCTTCTTTATCTTCATCTTTCTCTTCCTCTTCTTCTTCAAAATCATAATTTGAATAAAAGTCTTTATTGTTAGCAAATAATGATTTGCTTGTTTTGTGATCTCTAATGATCACATCTAATGCATCCAAAAGCATCGTTTCTTTGGTAACTTCCGTGTTATTTTTATTAGTATAAATTCCAATGATTTTTGACATCACGTTTGCACTAGTAACATATTCATTACTTTCATGTTTGGTTTTTTCTTCATTTTTCATCTTATTGTATTCTTGTATTTTTGTCATATATTCAATATTATCACTGTCAGTGTAATGAATATATAATCCACGACCTTTCTTTGAAATATCAGTTATAGTAGTCCATTGAATATCATCATTTATAAGATTAATCATAGTAGAATTACAATTAATATTTTTCTTTAATTTTTTTATTTCGTCTTCAATAACTTTGAATGACATTGTAAGTGAATTATTAACTTTCTTGAGTTGTAAACATTGTTCAGCATAATTCGTATTTCTTGCAGATGGCTTGTGACGTTTTGTCTCTTTTATGATTCTCTTTGCAATTACTTGCGCAAGATTGTTCGTCTCATCATCTATATCAAACGAGATATCTGATTTTTCGGAAGTCGTTACACAGTCTGTTTCAGTCTCAATAATTATTGGGTCATCGTCACACTTTCGCTTACTACGTGTAGCCATGTTTGTAGTATATAGTTATGCTTATTAATTCAATGTTAATGATTGTTGATAAAAAAGATTATCGTTTTTTTTGATGAGATAATAAGTTGTTTATTTATAATAATTTATATCTTTAATTTCTTCAATAAATTTTATTTTTATACTTCAATGGAATCTGATTAATTTCGATGATTTGATCTATACCTTCTACATATTTAGGTTTTTGTAATCTATTGTAGTAACGTGTAATGCCTCGACTGCTTTTAAGTTCTGCTTTACAAAGAGATTCATTATAGATATATTTTGTTATGTAATCACAAACATTTCTCTTGTAATTGAAAAATACACATAACGTGTGCATTTTCCTGTATTTGCATGTATTTATGAAAATGTATCTTTCTCTTTCTGTTGCGTTTTCACCATCAATAATTATGTTTTGATCATCTTTTTTATCATCTAAATAAACTATAACATTCTTTCTTACTTTACGATTGGGAATTTTCATTCGAATGTACCTCATTTTAACACCTTTAAGTTGTTCAGAAAATCTTGTTTTCCCGACACCAGGAGGACCTACGATTACAATCATCGTATTTTTCATAGTGTTGATGGTATCGATTATTTCATCAAAATTATTGACTGTAGATGATTCTATTGTTTTGGTTAAGTCGATAACTTCGTCTGTTACAAATAACTGTAATATGTGATTCTTTCTTTCAAAATAGTGCAGATCTTTAAATTTCGCATTGAAGCATTGTATCAGGACTTTTTGATTATGCATACTTATAAATGAAAACTTGGACTTTGATTCAATGGATGATATATTTGTCTCCTTCAAAATAGTCTCAAAACCATCGTAAAGTAATGAATAATATGGATCACTTACAAGTATCGAACAATATATATTTAGATTTGTTTCTTTTTTGAATTGTCTATTGAGTGCATCGATATATCCATCAATCATCTTTTCAGATATTTGTTTTTCAATATAGCACATACATACATCATTCGTTCTGAGATATTGTATTAGAGTATCAAGTATTCTTTTATCAAATATGAACTCGTGTCCTTGGACGGAAGTCTTTGTGTTCTTAAGAAGGATAGAAATATCAATGAAGTAAATATTTCTTGTATTAAGTAATATATCATGATTGATAACTATAGAATAACCAGTCATCTTTTATTTCATTTTGCCTACATACTGCATTGAGTCAATCATTTTTTATATCTATTTATTATTTATATTATGACAACGGTGTCTGTTTTATGTGTTACTTTCAATCGACAACATTTAATACCTTTCATCATTTATCAATTTAAAAAACAATCATATCCTAATTATCTCATGGAATTGATAATTTATGATGATAGTAAAGAAAGGATATTTCTAAACATTTATGATGATAATATTAAATACATTTATAGTAATGAAAAGAAAACACTTGGTGCAAAGAGAAATAAATTGAATTCGATTGCAAAAGGAGATATTATTGTATGGTTTGATGATGATGACTATTACTTCCCAGACAGAATAAAGGATACAATAACTTTGCTTAATAATTCAGATCGACTTTTAGTAGGCTGTATGTATACACTATTGTATGATTCATTTAAAAGTAAAAGAATTTTTAAGATCAATCATAAAAGAATTAACTATACACAGAATAATATACTTGCATACAAAAAAGACTACTTGCAATCACATGCATATAATGACAATGATAGTTACAATGAAGAAAAATATTTCACAAATGACTTTTCAGAACAAGCTGTGATGATGGAAGGGAAAAACTTATGCATACATATTGCCCACATGTCCAATACAGTATCAAAAACTAGGGTTTTTGTTAAAAATAATCTAACAAAACTAAGATTTAAAGATATAGTAAATGATGCTTATATTTTAAAGACAATACATAATATGAATTGTAGTTCATATTACGATAATATTAAAAAAGTTGACTATATTCAACATACTTCGTTGGATGTTCATACATTTTATTCTGAGTTTTATACTTCTGAATTTTTAGACATGTTGAAAATATATAATCACCTTAAATTATTGGAAAAAGTTATATTTGATGAAAATAATTGTAGATATATTAATTGTACATACTATGGTAAAAAATTCATCATAATTTGCGATGAAAATGTAAAACTTAATAATGGATTCTTAAATGTTAAAAACATAGTCACAAATGCTCCCAAATCGTGGGAATTATTAGAATTGTATGTAAATGATAATATTATTGATAATAACAGTATAGATAACAATAAAGTTTGGTTCTCTAATGACAAGAAACTTGAACTATATTTATATGCTGTCAATTATGATAGTATTGATAAATTATTGAGAAAATTCAAAGCGTATGATCATGAAAGAAATTGTTCGGATATATCATTTGAATATTGTGATTATCGGAATATATTCGATACATTGAATGTTTATAGGCTAAAAACTGATAAACTTGCAAATGCACTATAATCATACTTAAAAAGCATTTATATTTATATAACTAAATATATGTTTACGAAAGTGATGTTTCCATTATATGAGATTTGTTTTAGACAAAACATTTTTGATAGTGAATGTTATGATGTATTGAAATATAAATCTTCTCTCAGAAGAAATATAGTTAAAAATAGTTCTTTAAAGGGAGTAGTTGAAAATCATCATATCATTCCTCTTCAATGGAAAGAACATATTGTAGTAAAAACAGTCAAATATAACCTTAATAAATCATACAATTTGTGTATATTACCTAATAGAAAATATCCCATTAAAAAGGATAGACACGGAAAAGATATACGTATTCATGAGAAAGGTCATATAAAATACAATTCATATGTAAAAGAACAATTGGATGTTCTACTTGATGATTTAAATGATGAAGATATTTTAAAATACAGATTTTGGTTGTTCTATATATTTTTAAAAACATCTTTAGATAATAATGAAAGTGAAAATATGGATTGGAATTGAGAAAATTTATTAATAAGAAGAATTCAATTGCATGTAATTGTAAAGAGGACTTTTTGTGATTAGATTACTTACATCATATATTTTTAACAACATCTAAAACTTTTTTGGCACCTCTGTATAATTCTGCAATACATTTTCCGTTGTAATTTTTATTTAGATTGTGATGATTTCCATACAGAGACAAAGATGGGGTCCGATTGTAATCCATCGGACCATTTCATACCAGGTCCATATTTCTCTATTTTTGAGTATACATCTTTACACTCAAACCCTTCATTCTTTAATATGTTTTTAAAATATTCATAGTCATCCTCAGTATTAAAATCATGCTCTATGATTATCATCCTTATATTATCGAGAATATCAATCGAATCTTTCATCATTTTTACAAAATTACCCTCATTATCTATTACAAGAACATTGAAAGGTAGATTATACTTTTGTTTAAAATCATTATATGTTAAACAGTTAACTGGTACTGAGCCCTCGACAGGTATTTCGAATGTGTACCAATGTTTTGAATATAATTGTTTATTTGATATTGCTGAATTCTCTACTTGAAAACCTAGTTTGTTACTATCCCTATTTTTTATAAGTATATTTAGTTCTGTCTTTGATGGTTCAACTACAACATGTTTCGTTTTGTCTGTAAGAATACTATTTATAACACATGAATTTCTCCCTATTGAACCACCTAGTTCCAGAACACAATCGTCGGGGAGAATATGCTTCACAGTCATTATTTGTTCTGGAATTTCAGTTTTTAAATTCCCAGTAAAATTAAGTTTTGAATGAATGATTTCTAATTGTTCCATATTTATTTATGTTAACAATAAAAAAATTCACGAGTTCAAAAATATTTGGATTGTTGTTCAATTGATTTTACCATCACACATATCGAGAACTATATTCTTATTTCTTTGCACTATCTCTTTGTCTGTGTCAGTCATATAGTCGATATCTGATATATTAAGTCCACAAGCGTTACGATTATCAGCCCAAAATTGATTGTTTACGATGTCCTTTTTATTTCTTTCAATGACGTTCGAATTTTTTATCAACATAGCTGTCTGCACTCCTAAGTCCATCAAGACTCGTATGAGTGGCTTTCTCATTTCGATACCATCTTTCATAACAGCACATGTATTGGACTTTTGACCTTCCGGTAAGTATATACATTGATTTTCTTTGGGACTAAGTATCATACGAGTCAAATCTTCGGATAGCTCAGGGTATTTCATTCTACAATTATCAAATAGACGCTTTATATCTTCTTTTGTTATATGTTCCAAGCTTAAATTATCATAGTTATTATAATTTATACTATGATCAAAGTAATTATTGGTATTATTGTTCGTAATATAATTGTTAATAGTTGATTTAGAATCTTCCGCATGTTTTCTTTTCTGTTTCTCTTCTTCCAATTGTTGTTTCAATTCTCTTGATTGTTCCTCTAAATCTTTTATTCTTTGTTGTTCTTCTGTTAACACAAGATCACACTTCACATTCTTTATATGTTGATATTTGCCTTGACGTGTTGTAAAATACACTTTACAAAAAGAACATTGTAAAGGATTCATACCACTGCAGTTTTTCAAATGTCTATCTAAATTCCTTTTAGAAGATAATATTTTATTGCATTTATTGCATTTATTTGGATGATCGATTGTAACATTTACATTTTGACAACCAACATTTACATCAACATTTACATTTTGACAGTCAGCATTTACATCAACATTTACATTTTGACAGTCAGCATTTACAAAATGACCGTTTTCATTTACATTTTGACAAATGGTCTTATTACTTAGTCTTTTTAACCGTTTTTTACATGCAGATATACGACTGTAATGATCTTGTAATGACCATTTCCTATTCGTTTCATAACCGCATTTATTACAGGTATATTTTAACGACATGTTTATTTTATTATAATATTACTATATAATATAACTTTAAACGTATAAATAATTATCAACCTAAAACCTAAAACCTAAAAAACTAAAAATAAGTTAGTAACATATATATATCTAAAAATAAAAAGTTCATATAATTTATAATAAAAAAAAAAAAATTTAAAAAATCAAAAAATTATTACAGAGGGTAAATTTTTCATTCATCATATTTTTTGAAAAGTATAAAAAATCTAAGTTAAATTAGAACTATTTAAAGATTAATTGATAAATTAGAATATACAATAATCCATATTTTTATAATTCATAGATGTATAAAGTGATTATCGACGGCGACAACGTTCCACTTGAGAAGTATTTCAATATCGTTGAACCAATTTTGAACAAAGACTATGATGATTGTGATACACCATTGTTAATTTGTCAATCAAATATAATTATCAAGTATAAGAGAGGTCATTATTTCAACATCAATTTTATGTGTAGTGAGACAAACAAAAAGAATTCTTCTGATGCACGCATCATCTATGAAACAGGAAAGTTTAATAGTTTAGGCTATAAAGTTATCGTCGTGAGTAATGACAACATTTATAAAGAAATAGAAGGTGATGATGTTATTCTCATTCAATTCGATGCAAGTAACAAGCAACGAAATCAAAAGAAAGTCGATAATTCAAACGCTTAATAAATTTGATTATATTTTTTCCTTATTGATTAACATTAATAATTGATTCATTTACTTCAAAAGTCAATCATATGAGACTAAACATGAATATACACCATACACATACAACACCAGGTAATATGGCGTTAGTTCATCATATTCAAACAAATGAGCACTCTCATGAAGTTGTAGGAAAATATGAATCATTTGCTCATGTATTATCTATTAATGATAATGAAACTCTCGACAATATAAATAAAATCGATATGCTCAAGAATTATATTCCATGGGTTCCAACAAATGTTCCTTGTGTATCTATGCAACAATATCATGATTGGGTTTCAAATACTTCAAAGAATTGTGCTCATTACAATTTAAGTTGTCACAGTTACAAGTATCGAAACAAGAAAATAAAAATTATAATTGAATTACTTACTTTCATTAAAAGCGTTCCTTTTGAAATACAACATGAGTTTCATTTTTCAAATATACAACCTCATCATATTGCATTATTCATGGAAAGAAGTTTCATACCAAATCATGGCAAGGAAGATGTAATTGTTGACCTTAATAATACAGAAACGACAATCATTGATAAATACATCATTTCAAACTCTTCTGTGAGAACTGCAATAGGTGCTATTTCAAGCTTTTTGTCTGCAAATTATGGTAGAGAGGATCATTGGAGTATACGAAATACCCATGGTAATCCATGTAAATCACGTCGTATCAAGGACCTTTATTCCAATGTTGTAAAAGTTAATGATAAAAGAGGTGTGAAAATTGTTCATGCAACTCCGATTACAGCAAATATTTTGATAAAAATGATTGATGCACTTGATGTATATAACAGTAATTTAAAAGAAAAATACAAATCAAAAGATCCCAAAGCTAGAACATTGGTTGATATTCTTGAAATATTGCTAATTGAAAGAGATGTTTGTTTTTATATCTACTTGTTCATAAGTTTACAAAGAGGAGGAGACGCGACAAAGTTAACTACTGATAATATTTTATTTGGCTCTTCTAAACAAACCGATGAAATAGACTATGTTGATTTCACGATATATCCACATCAATTAAAAAAACAAACATTTGAAGATAAACCTAAAATTATATTCACTGTGAACAAAAATTATAATTGGCATTTGATAGATGGCAAATATAAAAATGGCATGCCAGAAAAATATTGTTTCATACATAGATATATACAATTCCAACAATTATGTTCTCAATATGGGTATAATAAAAGTGCCATGATAAGTATATTTCCTAGTTCTAAAAACAAAAAATTAGACTTCAGTAAGAATCAAGATTATCAATCAGCTGCAAAAAAATTTACGGCAAATTTGAAAAAAATAAAATCACTTAATAGTTACGATGTTACGATACATAATCTCACTTTGCATTCTTTCAGAAGAGGTGGTATTCAACACAGACAACTTAATGGTGAAAGTCAAGAATCTGTAATGAAACAAGCTGGACATGCAAGTAAAGAGATGAATAAACTTTATAATGATAATAGTAGTTTACGTGGTAAAAGCACTGTTGAACCAAATGACGACATTGTTAAAAATGTTGATGACGATATATGTAATGCTATAAACAATGTTAATGATGAAGAAGATGTTCGATGTGTAATTTGTAATAAACGTGATCATGAAGATGAAATGCTCATTTGTGAGTGTTGTGAAAGAGGGTTTCATTTAAAATGTATGGGATTATTAAAAATTCCAGATGATGAAGAGTGGTATTGTAAAGAATGTCATGCAGAACCATTTTCAGAGATTGTAAAAGGCTTTGAAAACCATGTAGGAAGACTCATAAAATATTCAACACCAGAAGGTAAAGGTAAAAGTAAATGGCAACATGCATGCATTGAAATGTATGACTATAAAACAAAAAAACATTCATTAGCTATTGGAAAATTTGAAAATTATGAAGAAGCTGTAGATAAAATTGATACATTGAGAAAAGTTGTAAATTTTGATGTAAATGAAAGTTTTCAAAATAAACGTTTGAAATTTACAGATACAAAAAGATGGAATAATTAATGTAGTGTTGTTTAATCAATAATAATTTGAGTATTCATGTGCTTTTGCTTTTTTGAATCATTTATTGTTAGATTCCACGAATCTTTTAAATTTCGTTTACTATGTTCAAACATTTGTTGATTGTTCAGTTTATATTTTTTCTTCTTAATATTTCTATATTTGAGACAACACACAATATTTACAGATTGCATTAATGCATTCATGGTCATGACTTCAATTTAATTATAAAATATTTGAAAAACTATAAATCATTTTATCATATTAAAATGAAAACAACAAAACCAGATCATTGGTCAGTTGAAGAATGGAAAGATGCAATGCGTAAAGTCATTGAATTAGGGTATAAGAAAAATGCACATTGGAAAGCATTTTACATATGTGATAAATGGGATAAATACATAAGTTTACCATTAGTATTAACATCGAGTGTGTTAAGTACTCTTTCAATATCACAAACTGCGAGCACTAGTAGTGTTCAATCAGTAGTTATTAATTATTTAATAACTGCTAGTAGTTTATTCGTCACCGGACTAACAACTGTAAGTAAATTTTATAGCTTTGCCGAACAAAAAGAAGGACATAGACAAGCTTGTTTCAATTATTTACGTTTAAGATCTGAACTTATATTACAATTAAATCAACCAGAAATAGTATATGCCGATTTCATTAAAACATACCATACTAAATGGTTAAATATCAGGGAAAACTCCCCTAACTTACCCACAAGTGTAGTATCAGATATTACAGAAAAGACAAATAAAATTGAACAAGATTATCTTTTGAAAATTTTAGACAAATCATCTGGAAATAGCCAAAATCAACAAGTTGTTACAGTGAATATTGAAGATGGTAAATAAAAAATGATAGAAGAATTTAAAAAATAATCGATTAATTATTTCAAGGTGATTAATGAAAGAAATCGTTGAAGAGTTTGAAGAAGATGATTATACGATTATCATTGGACAAAATGTAAAAGATAATGATGAATTATTGAAGAAATACGGACACACTGACTATATATGGCTTCATTTAAAAGCATATTCATCTTCACATGTAGTCATTCTTCACAACAATCCTCCTTTGGAAATTCTGGAAGCAGCTGCTATTGCATGTAAAGACTCTACTAAATATAGAAACATTCGGAATCTTAAAGTATCATATACAAAATATAATAACGTTCAAAAAACAAATGTGCCAGGTGCAGTCAATTTTAAAAGTAACAGAAAAGTTCAAGAGTTTAAATTGTAAGGATTTTTTTTCATAAATATAATTAATACAACTCTCGTATCACATATGTTACTTCGTTCGAATAGTTGTATACGCTTTCCAACCGAGTCTTCATCTGTCTATAAACAAAAATCATCTAATAAATCATTGCATGGGGGTGAAAACTTTTACAAATATGATGAAAACAGATACATGTTCTTGGATGATAATAAAGATATTGTTCTAGAAAGTCACCCTCATATTTCAATAGCATTTGATAAATGGTTGAAGAAAAAAGTTGTTATAAAAAAATCTTGCACAATTAAAAATGAGATTAACTCTATTTTCAAGTTTAACGAGTGTAAATTCATTGAAAAAATTATACAATATGATTTTATACAAAATATAGTCATCTATAATTACAATGAAAATAGAGATTTATCTGAATATATGCAGAAATATCCAATTACAATAGAACAAAGTACAAACGTTGTTTTAAATCCAATATTACAAGCACTAGAATTCATTCATGAAAAAGGATATGCTCATAGAGATATAAAACCAGAAAATATTTTATATTATGATGATGGTTGCAAACTCATTGATTTTGAGTTTTGTGAACCACTACCAGAGTCCGGTAATTATTCTAATCTTCAAGGAACATTAGAGTTTATGGCTCCAGAAGTTACATATAGACATTGTTGTTTAGAATCTGATATTTGGAGTCTAGGAATGGTGTATTACGAATGTATACACAATAAATTACCATATTATACAAAAGAATATAATAAATTAAATTACAATCAGTTATTCGAACAAATACGAAATAAACATATAATGATAAACCTTGACCTTGATTTATCAATTATTGGAATCTTTAAAATCATGTTAAGTAGAGATATTAATGTAAGGAAAAAATGTTATAATACAATTTACCCACTGATAAAAAGTATAGATTATAAAAAAATGATTTATAGTTTATCTTAACTTAAAAAAGGAAAAGATAATGAAGAATTTGATAAATCTTTTAACTCATGTATATAAATCCTCTACATATAAGAATATTCAACTTGGTAGATGGTCATTAAAAACATGCAATACTGCACATGCAAGTTCTTTTTATGCTAATAGAGATCATTGTGGTGATACAATATGTAAAATGCCAAAGAAATATGATGAAAAACAATATTTTGAAAAATATAAACATAAAAATACAGTTAAATCTAGATAATTACTTTACATCTCATAAAACTTTCTTTTATATTCATTCAAGTTTTCAATACCCATATCACGATTGCATGAGCCACATATTGGTTCTAAGTTACTAAGTGATACATCGCCTCCCCAAAATGCAGCCGTAATGTGTCCACATTCAAAATCATCATAATCAATTTGTTTTCCACAAACAAAGCACTCGCCATTCAAAGAAGTCTTTGAATTTCTTTTTTCCCAAACTTTTCTTCGTTTTGCCTTGCCAATCTTTCTACTAGCAACATTTAGAGGAATATGTGGGATACAGGCATATGAATCATATTGTGCTCCTTTTCTATTCACTTCAATCATTCGTGTCAACCATTCAAAATTCCCAAAAATTCCCAAAAATAATGGTTTCAAAATATTCTTTTGTCTACATTTGAATATCAATGAATCATCTGTAATATGCCATTCGCGCCATTTCGTAACATCTGAGTATTTATAAAAGTTATTCAACTTTTCAAATAATTGGATGAAATGATCTGATGAATCTACGTTAAGTATATCTAAAACTTTAGAGTTTTCAATTGCCTCACCAAAATGATCAAGATTTATGTGTGGTTTTTGAGGCTTTGCAGCTGTCGTTATATACTTTGGATAGTATTGTGTCAAATATTTTTTTATTGTGTTCAATATAACTTGCTTTGATGTAGATTTACATAATTTTGAAGGTTTTGAACCATTTACCATCATCCATAGTTCATTCAATTCTTCTTTTGATTTAACTATATACATATTCATTTCTATTGGTATTTTTGGATATAAATGTTCTATTTCTTTAAGAATAAAATATCTATGTTGTCCATTTAACAGATATAAAGAATTGTTTAATGAAGCAACTTCAAATGTGCCAAAAAAGAAATATCCTTTCAATTCATAATTTTTTAGAATTTTAAGTTTGAGTTCGTCTACCCAAGAAGAATCCAATTCTCTTTGAATATCAACATCTAATTGAACATTTTTCAAAAGTTCATTGCTCTCTATATACACTTTATATGAATTAGATGAAGGTGGAAACTCATGTGCTATTGGATTAGATTTTTCAATAAAAGTTTCCATTTTGTTTCAATTGATACATATGATACTATGTATATCTTTTAAATATTATTCAAGTATATCACGTGATAAAAATCTAACATCTACAATATCAAACTTTCGCTTTGTAAATGGAGATACATAACTACCTGTAAAAACATCTTTGTAATATATATATTCTTGACCATTTTCATCAACATCAAATCCAGTGTATACACGTTGAGTCTCTTTACATTTGGTCAAAGTTTCCCAATTGTAGATAATCTTATTCCCATATTTCCAATCAGGTATGATATAACAAGGATCATTAAGCACTTCACATGTAATAGGATCAAAGTCCATATCTACATCTTTGAACTTCGATTTGTATTTATCAAACAATCTATTATATATTTTCTTTAAAAGAATTGTATTTTTTATATGTTGTTCCATAGTTAAATCATCAATATATTTGTTTATAGTTACTCCGTGATATTGTTTTTTTACTTTCCCATTAGATTTGTTTAAATATTCAGTTAACTTTCCATTTTTAATATGTGTTTTAACAACATTTATACATTTTTTTTTGAAACCATATAATAACAATTCATCATTTGATGGTACACTTAACTGTATCACAGATAATTTAAACAATACTTTCGTTATATGTTTCCCATATCTAGAAACAAAATCAGGAATATCTTCATGAACGATTATTTTCATGTTATTTACTATATATTCTTCAATTATTTATGTCATTTTTTTCAACAAAATCCACATAAAAATTGATTTAAATACTTATATATGTTTCACTGAATAAATACAATATGATGGATTTACCTTATAGTGATATAGAATATGTGCCAGAACCAGATGATAGAATGGGTTTTTCAACATTTACAATTGATAATGATTATGAATTTGATTCTGATGACGAATCCGACTACGAAGAAACAGAATCAGAAAGCCTAGAAAATATGAGAGATGAACTTACAAATTTGGAGAATACTATTAAAGATTCTTGTCACAAAATACAAGATTTCATTTTTGAAATCTCAGAAAGTAATAAAATTTCACAGAATGATTACTTACAAAACTCAAATAATATCAAACATATATATGAATCTTATAAAAAATCTATTCACCTTCTTAGTAATATAAATAATGTTATTTCATTAAATTATGAGGAAAAAAATATTGAACTTAATGATGCTATGAATGAAAATAAACAGTTAAAAATTATCGTAAAAGACTTAAAATTAATGAACAAATCGTTAAAAGATACATTAAAACAAGCATTAAAAATAACATCACACAAGGATAAATTGAAGATGAAAGTTTCTTTGAATACAATATATACACAATATTACAATAATGCATTCAAAAAGCCTCAAGATAGTCTGTAAGTATAACATCCAAACCACTTTGTGTTAAATTTTTTGTTTCTACATAATGTTTTGTGCAATCATCTATCAATCTTGATTTCATTTTATCGACAACCACTTCGTGTAATGCTTTTTTCTCATCACATGTGTCATCATAATTCATGTATGCTTCCACTTCTTTTTTAGTTGACGTTTTCAAAATATCCTCTCGAATTTTTGATGACTTATTGGCAATTTCTTCTTTAATGATCCAATCAGGTTTAAGATCAGGCAATTCTGTATCAATTACATCAAAAGATGAAAGCATTCTTGTTATTTTTCCAGTGCTACAAACAACAATATCATATTCCACGGCTGATGCTATATTTTGAGCAAACATGATGATAAGATTCTTCTTTTCTTCTGGATTTGTTTTAGACATAATTCTATCAAATGACATATTGAATATATCTTTTTCCGACTTTTGATATTTAGAATGAATATTATCACTCATTGAGTTTAAAACTTGTAAAATATTATTTCTTTCAGTATGAGTTATATCATCATATTTTTTCAATTCATTCAAAAACAATAGAGAATTTTCATCAAAACTTTTTGAGTATATTTTATTAATTTCATTATCGATGATATTTATGATATTCTTTGAAATGTTCTGCACACTATGATTATGAACATTTTGTGAATCGTTCAATACCACTCTATTCTGATTATTCATATAAGGAAGTATTGTAGTTTCATCTAACTCTAATAATTCTGGTTCTATTTCTATCTGTTCAGGCTTAGTATTTTTTACAGATACATTCATTGTAGATTTTTCTATTTTTATTTTGTTTTTGATGTGGAACTCTATAATATCATCAAGAATGTCATTTATGTTACTTGGGAGTTGCTTGTAATTGTTGTTATTCGCATCAACATCATCATACACCATAACAGATACATCTTCATTGAACATTTTACAAACTTTCTTTATTTTATCAGAAAAGTATGAATCTGCCATAATTCTATTGATAAGTTTCAAACCATTTAATTTATCCGGACCATATTCTGGATGTAAACCATACAAATATATTTGTAGTATATGAAGTAATCCATCTTCATTACCATGTTTATAACTTTTGATAAAGCCTCTTAACGAGTCAATAGCTTCTGGTTTAATTTCGTTATGTTTACCTTCGTATTTATTAATAGCTTCTTTTAAATTTACACTACTTTTGTTATATCTAGTATTATAATTGTAAAGTAAGAATAATATAATCAAGCTTAAACAAAAAAATACAGGTAAAAATACAGGTAGTAGTACATGATAATATCTATACATGATTAATTATTACTTATTTTTTATTTTTTATCTTTATATCTTATTCTATACAATTGTTTGTCATTAAAGTCTTTGAATTTGAGTTCAATACTCCATATTTTTTTATGCATAGTTTCAAGCCTTTTTTGAATACTTGTTAATGTAGTATTACATATTTCGATTTGCACGTTTTGAAAATCATAGTTAGTTTTCGTTTCTGTTTCAAGTTTTATTTTTTTTGTCATTATCGTTATCATTCTTGTTATGGAAAAGTCATTTTTCAAAACTTTTATTGAAGGTTGTATTTATTAATAATTTCATCATGAAATTTCTCGAGTGCATCTCTATTCTTCGTCCTCCATCGAGTTCTTTTGTTCTTATCAACAGAGTCGATGTCTTTGTATTCTTGATTGTGAGCTTCGAGATAATCATCTCGTTCCTTCGACCATGACTTGCTACACTCGCCCCACTTTTGCTTATAATTAGCATCAGTCAGTTCACCACCTTCTTTCATTTCATTCGACTTATATTTCATGTAAAGATTGTAAACGGTTGGCTTATCTTTTTTTGGTCCTGGCTTCTTCTTCGCTATCTTTCCTTCGACAGTATTAGTAAGTTGTTCAACTTTGTCCTTAAGACTAGCAGTCTCAATTTTATGATTACTTTCAACAACTTTGGCTTCAAGAGCAGAATACTTGTCTTGCATTTCCATCAATGTAGTCATGATATTGTTGATAGAATCTTGAATTTTGCTCATTTCAAAAGTATTTTCGTTAATATTAATCATTTTACGTTTGGTTGATTGTTGCGAAGGAATAACCATAACGCCAGACATCGTGATTGTTGGAATGTTGTTAGTATTAAGATAAGTCTTTTAACATAAATGTTATTATTTCAATTTTCATATAATTGATCATTTTTTTACAAAAAAGCTATATATTGTTAATTTTTGAACAATTTAATGATCGCAATATTTAATAAAATTATAAATAATAGGATGAAACTATTGATCATATATCTCAACTTTCGATCATCATTTATTTTAAAACTTTTTGCTGTTCTATATCCTGGAGCATGTGGCATGTATCCATCTTCATTTGGATTGTCGTGTGAATGATTAGCTACTTTCAAACATTTTAGATTCTTTTTTTTTAACGGTGGTATATAATTTCTATCCCTTTTACAAACTCCATTTTGATAATACTTCATACCTTTAATTGTATTACAAGATAGTCTATTAATAGCTTCTTTTTTACAGTTATTTATACACTTTTCTTTATCTTGTTTAGAGTTACAAGTGTTTTCACAAGTTTTATAAATTTTGTCTTCAACAAAATCTTCTTTTTCATCATATTCTTTTGGAACATATTCTTGATTATTCATGAAACAATATCTATTGGCTTTTACATCTTCATTGAATATTTTATATTCAGATTTTTCAGGTTTTTCAGTTGGGGTTTTTTTAACACTTGTTTTGTAACTACATGAACTTTTTCCAACTTCATCTACATTTACATTCCATTCACAATAATCAGAGTGCATACACTCATAATTATTTAGTTCTTTGCATTCAATTCTTACTTTACAATTGTCCTCTTTACTGTCCCACTTACATCTAATATAACTATTACATTCACCTTCAGTAGCAGACAGATTACATGCTTTTGTTTTTAAACATTCTAATTGTTCATATGTTTCAATTTCTTTTTTTCTTTGTTTATATTTTGCAAAATTGTAATTACGGTCGTGTTTTGTAACAAGAATAAGGTACATGAATATCCCTGTAATAAAATGCAATAAGGCTTGGTAATGAAAGTGTTTCTTATTACTTAAAGGAAAGACCATACCAATGCATATAATAACGAGTAATATATATATTTTAAAATTCAACTTCATATTTATAATTAAATTATATTTTTTTATCAATTATAAAACTACTTAAAAGTTAATTGAAATATATCAATCATAATAAAAGAAACATGTCCGCTGTCGCCAAATACTACAAACTTACTTCCAAATTTCTTGTTGACTACAATTCTGAAATCGCCACCAAGCTCAAAGATGCTCTGGAGCTTTCTGATACACAATACGATAAACTTGTTGAAACTCTCAAGGTAGATTCCGAACTTTTTGACTTCCGTAAAATGAACAAACGTGGTGGTTCTAAGGGTGGTGCTACACGTGCTCCAACAGCTTATAATCTCTTTGTTCAACAAAAGATCAAAGAGCTTAAACTTGCTGACCCCGCAACTGATCGTAAAGATCTCATGATCAAAGCCGCAGCCGCTTGGACTGAAGAAAAACAAAAAAAAGCCGCCGCTGAACAAGCCACCACCACCACCACTGAAAAAGTTCCAACTAAAATCGTTAAAAAAGTAGCTAAAAAGTAATTAGGTTAAATTACTCTACTAAAATGATATTTTTTTTAACATAATAATTGAAAATATTCTTCTTTTATTATAAATCATACCATGAAAAAAACAGAACTATTAAATGAATTGAAAAGTATTGGTAAATTTTCCAATTATCAACTATTAAAGAAACAAATTTTGAATGAACTTTTACAAAAATTTAAAAAAACTGGTAAAATTGATGTGAAATATTTGAAGAAGACTAAAGTAGGAGAATCATGTGAATCGTCATTTGAATGTACCACCCAATTATGTGAAGATAGTGAGTGTGTTTCCAACCCTAACAAAGTTAAGACTAAGACTAAAACTAATGCTATAATGTCAAAAATGCTTCCAAAGAAAAAAATCGTCAAAAATGACACTATTGTTAAACCCAAATTCTGCTTAGAATTACCATATGGAAAAAAGCTTAATCCACATCAACAAATTGTTGCAGAGTTCATGAGAGATACACAACAAAAAGGACTTGTTGTTGTTCACAAAGTTGGAAGTGGGAAAACTTTGACAGGATTAGTGTCTGCACAATGTTTATTGAGTTTAAAAGATAAATTAGAAGTTGTTGTATTAACACCAAAATCTGTTGTTGAACAATTCACTAATGAATTGAACAAACTCAATTTATCATTAACTATTTCTTCTAGAATAAATGTATATTCTCATGCCACATGGTTACGTAGGTTTGAAGAAGGTGTTGAAAGTGCCGAAAATAAAGTTATAATTGTTGACGAAGCTCATAAATTCAAAGGAGCTAATAAAATAAACAAGACCACGGGTAAGGAGACTTCTAAATATGCAAGATTGTTATCTGAAGCCGCTAAAAAGTCTTTCAAAATAATTCTTTTAACAGCGACTCCCTTAGAAAATGACATCAAAGAAACAATGAATTACGTTAGTATCGTAAACGGAAGAAATTTACGAGAAGAATACAAAAAATATAAAAATCAATTCAAAGTAAAAACTAAAATATTGGGAGATTTAAGTGATTATCTTAAGTGTAATTTTTCAGTATATGATCAAATACAAAAAGAACATTTCCCTCGTCGTGTGGAACATTTTGTCAAGCTTAAAATGACAAAAGAATATAACGATAAATACTTACTTGCCGAAGTAAATGCCAGTGATCCAAGTATAGATAAGTTATTCTACAATAAAAAAAAAAAATTGAACCCCGATTTAATGAAATTTCACAATGGTATTCGTCGCGCAGTTAACAACATTTCAATCATATCTCCAAAAATAACATGGACTGTCGATAAAGTAAAAGAAATCGTTGCAAATAAAGGTAAAGTTGTTATATATTCTACATGGCTCAAGTTTGGAATTGATCTAATATCTGAAAAATTGAGAAACCTTGGTATTGACTATGGGATTGTTTCGGGAGCTGTTTCAAAAGAAGACAGAATGAATATTGTCAAAAACTACAATGACGATAAATTACGTGTTATGTTGATAACCAGTGCTGGTGCCGAAGGTTTAGATTTAAAAGAAACATCTGCTATTGTGATCATAGAACCGTTCTGGCATCAATCGAGGATTGAACAAGTCATAGGTAGAGGTGTGAGATATAAATCTCATGCTAATCTTCCAGAAGATAAAAGATATGTAGACATATATCATTTACTATTGGAAAAAAATGAAGGGCATTATAATGAACTCAGTGGAATGAAACCTTCGGCTGATACAATGTTATATGAAATGTCCAAGAGTAAAATGAACCATATTGATCAAATGATGGAACAGATAAAAGCTAATTCAATAGAAAATCAAAAATGTTTATAAAATTTAATCTAAACAAATCGAGAACATAAGTCTAGATTGAAAATACATTAAAAAATATAGTATTCCATACATGCCTGATTGAATTGATAAGTTTATGTTTGCTTTGAATATGAAATAAACTGATAATAATATAAAGAGTATCGAAAATACCAATAAGATTGTAGCTATATATTTATAGTAATTACAATATTTTTTATAATTTTTGATAGCACCTATCATTTTATAATCTATATATATATTTTATTCAACATACCATTCCCTTTGTCACTGTATTATATTTTTTATATTAAATGATGTAACGATAACATAATCTGTTCGTCATCTTCTGAATATTCGTATCCATTATGCATATCATACTCTTTAAGAGATAACATACATCTTTTATACATAGTTCCATTTACGAATTTTTCTTTCACTTTATCTATGAATGACGATTTAAGCCAGTCTATTAGAGTTCCTTTTAGTTTATATGTAGGTGAAATGTAATTGAATTGTTTGTTTTTGAAAACAGAAGCATGATTCGATGAATACATTGGTGGCGTTTGTCCACTCGGTAATAGTGGAACAGAAAGGTTACGAACAGCTTGTATTTTTTGATTTTCAAAAATAAGTGAGTTACTTTTGGTGAGTCGCCAACCTATGAAGAGCCTTTTTTGTTCGTGTTTTGATTTTATAGATAAAACCTCGTGAAGTATATGCTGAGGAAATATTATTAAGCATCCTGGTTTTACAGTTATTTCTTGCCTAAATGGTGTGTAATTAATGGCAGTGGATTCTTTTGATAATTTATTAAAACCAGATGGTGCCATCGCTGAGGTTTTCGTATCTTGAATATCCAAATGAGATCCTGGTTTACAAATAAAATGTTGATCATCTTTCGATAGATTTAACCATCCACCAAACACATAGTCTCCGTCGTGTAGTTCTGATTGAGGTGTAATATCCCTGTGTGCTGTTTCTGAAACAGGTTTTTGGTCTTTATACCTATGTAAAACCCTGTCAAATAATACTTCAATTTTATATTCAAGACTATTCATATTCATTTTTTGTAAAAATCGTGTAAATATGCCATTGTTGATGACAACATCTAAACACTTTTTACGCAACTCTTTCACTAATAGATTATGAAATGAAGAAGGATTGCCGTAAGCTCCAAAACCACCAAGCACAAGAGGACTTGTATTTAAAGTGAATTCTGGAAAAGAAGATTCCATATGTGAAAATGAGTCTTGAATATCATTCAATTCATTGATAACGTGTAATGTTTCAACACCATCTTTGCTAAGATTTCTTTGTTCACTCATTTTCTTGAATATATATAATTATTGTCATAACAATTATTGTCATTTTTTTTTGAAAGTTACATAAAAGTTACCTTTTTCATTTATTATTTGTAAAATTTTTATATGAAATTCAAAATTTTGTAGAAAACTTTTCAAATTCTTTTCATCATAAATATAATAGAATCTTTCATAAATTTTTCCAGACAACGAATGTTTCCAGTTCACCATATTATCTCCAACATTGAAAGTAAACTTATCTTGATTTTCAAATGACCAAAATGAAATCAAAGCCGTTCCATTCTTTTTCAAGACACGTATCAATTCTGATACTGCTTTATATCTTCTTTCATAAGATGTCATATGATGAATAACTGCTATCGATATAGCATGATCAAAAGTTTCATCATCAAATCTTAAGTCACAACAATCCATGCATTTTGTGTTCAAGTCACGTTCTCTGCATATTTTTACAAAATTTTCACAATTATCTATTCCGGTGAAATCCAACCTGTTGTTTGCATACATCATATTCTTACCGTTTCCACAACCTATATCTATACATTTTGAATTATCTGGTATATTATCTAGGAACTTTTGAACATGGTTCCATATACGAGTCCTCGTTCTCGAAAAGTCAGTCGCGATTGCATCGTATACATCTTTAACATGATGTTTTTCACTTATGATACTACTCATATTGTTCTATATCAATGTCTGTATATGTTTTTAAATAACAATCAATTATGAATAAAAATTATATATACATTGATCAACTGTTGTCGATGGTTTTATATGATAAAATCAATGATGATAAAGTACTGTTATTACCATATTACTTACCTTTTGTATTAATATAATTGCTAGATTATAATGAAAAAAATGATATAAAAATATTATAAAACGTCACTAAACAAAGATGTTTTCTGGATATGAAAGTGACCAAACAATTATTATTCACGATGAGTATTCTATATATAGACGTATGAAAACAAGAATCAAAAGATTTTTGAGAATTATTTGT
>Ga0209223_10001114_pt1 | contig 29813 bp, 26 predicted proteins | sample COG_06_FD_184750 | JGI IMG/M metagenome (GOLD analysis project Ga0209223, IMG submission 184750) | Pelagic Microbial community sample from North Sea - COGITO 998_met_06 (SPAdes) (version 2) | ecosystem: Environmental > Aquatic > Marine > Neritic zone/Coastal water | place: Helgoland, sampling...
CCTGACACATCAATTGATGTTACACGGCCAGACATACCTGCAGGGCCTATAGACCTTGGTTTCATCGCTTCAAAAATAGATAAGTCAGTTTGTGCGGAAGTGGATATTGACAAACAGATCAATACAACAAGGATAAAGGTGTGCTTAATAAATTTCATATCAGGAATTTCGAATTAGACTTAAATATAAGCCACAGTAAGCGAATCATTTTGATAAATTCAACCAGCGGTTATTTAGAACTACTAGCTGGCTCAATTATTCAAAAAACTCAATACCGTCTCAGTAAATCGCGCAGGTTGTTCAATGAATGGAAAATGTCCTGACTGGCCAATTACCTCAAGCCTCGCCCCCTCTATTTGACCAACTATTTTATCGGCATACAGTTCCACTGCGGGTTCCAAATCACCATAAATTATGAGGGTTGGACAATCTATTCTTGACAAGAATTCATCAAAATTAAAGCTATTCATTTCTGGACCCAACAGTTGATACGTTTGACTTCGCTGTTCATAATCATCCGGTAAATAAAGTATCAGTTTCTCCAAATTATCACGTTCATACATTTGTGTTCGGAAAGCAGCCATAAGTAATTCATTTATCAAGCCAAGTCTACCCTGTTTTTCATCTTTAAAACCGTCCAATATTTTTTGCCTTTCGTTCCTATCCTGCTCTGTCTGTAGATTGGCGACAGCGGCATTTTGAATGTTCCAGTCATCGACATTGGCTGCTATCGAATTTGACAGGATGAGGTGATTTAGGTTTTGACTGTATTTCGCTCCATATACCATTGCCATTAAACCACCCCAAGAATGGCCAAGTACATTGATCTTTCCAAGTCCAAGACTTTGTCTGAGCAGCTCGATATCATCAACAAAACTCATTAAATTCATACTGGAAGAATCAATTTCAATTGAAGACCGTCCAGTAGCTCTTTGGTCATAAAATATTAGCTGAAAATCATTGGCTAAAATTTCGAGGTGCGGTAAAAGGTAAGAGTGGTCCAGAACAGGGCCGCCATGGACAATGATTAACGGCTCACCACTGCCGATAATTTTATAATAGACTTCTGATCCATTCAGCTCCACATAACCGTCAGTAACGACTAATTCTTTAGGATCACAGGAGCTTAATAGTATCAGAATTGATACTAATAAAAAAGTAAATACCGCAATGGGTTGTTTATTTGCTAGTCTAACCACCAACTTTTTTGGCATTATAGCCTTCCTTCATTAGCAACGCTAGGACTTTATCTCTATGCTCTCCCTGAATGAGCACCTCTCCATCTTTTGCGCTGCCTCCCACACCACATTTTGATTTCAAAAGTTTACCCAATTCCTTCAAATCGTTCTCTGAGCCAACAAATCCATCTACCAACGTGACCTGCTTCCCACCCCTGCTCTTTTTATCCAGCATCACTTTCAAATGTTGCTCGTGTTTGGGTAAAGTTTTCTTTGGCTTGTCTCCAGGATATTCATAGGTATAACTTGAGCTTGTCGAATAAACAACACCTGCTCTCCCTTTGTCTCTTTTATTCTTTTTAGCCATGATGTAAATATAATTCTTTCGTAAAACTCGAGTGCATAAAAAAAGTCGACTTTTCAGACGACTTCTAAAAATCAATTCTCTATAAATTTATTTTTTCAACGAGAGTGTCCAAACTGGGATTTTCGCATGATTAACTAAATCTTCCGCAATACTACCGCTTAACAAGTGCATTAGGCCTGTCCTACCATGCGTACCTAAGGCAATCATAGATGCGCCAATATCTTCAGCAAAGTAAATTACCCCGTCTTCTTCAGTTGCATCATTATAAATATTAACTGAGTAATTGCTCAATTGATATTTCTCTTCAAACTTGGCAAATTCACCCTTTACATAGCGATCTGTGTGAAAATGATTTGGAGTATTTACTTTCAAGAAATGCAGTTTTGCTCCTGTGAACTGCTGAAGCTTTTGAAGTTCTACTATCATTAAAGAATGGTCATCCTTTAAGTTTGTAGCCACTACAATATCCTTAATGTCGTCAAGGTTCAAATGTTGCTTCAAAGTTATTACTGGGCAATGGGCATTCCTAACTACTTTTTCTGTATTGGAGCCAATTAGCACCTCTTCCATACCACTTGCACCCTGCGTACCCATTATCAACAAATCAGCCTGATGATTTGCAATGGCTTTAGAGATATTTTGAAAAGGATTTCCCACTTCAATATCAGTACCAACTTCAAGCCCTACGAATCGGTCTTGCGCAGCTAATGAAAACATATCATCCTTAAGTTTCTTCTCTCTTTTTTCTAAATATTGAGCCATGAACAACTGGTGCTCCATATTCACATAACCTGCATCAGCAGTATCAATAAAAGCAACCCCAGTCTCACTTTCAATCACATGCAAAATCGTGATCTTGACATCTTTAGCACGTTTTGCAATTTGTATTGCTAAGTCAATTGCATTCTCGGCTTGCGGAGAGAAATCGGTAGGTACTAATATTGTTTTCATAATCTTATTTTAAATACTCAATTATTCGTCTTATCCTTTTCCAAAAATGAAATTGTAGTTTTTTGATTCGCATCAAGAGCACAATTCATTATATCATTGTTGTCGGTCAACTTCGGACTAATATAAGGAATCCCAAAATTTAATCCTCTCAAAATAAAGAGGATCCCGAGTATGACCATAAATTTCGGAGTAAAATTCGCGATGCGTGACTTGAAAGTCGTCCCTGCTGTTTTTCCAATTATAGCTGCAGCCATCATCATTGGCAATGTTCCTAAACCAAAAAGTGTCATGTACATTGCCCCCCCTAGCAGATCACCCATAGAAATCGCTCCAATCAATGCTGCATAAACTAATCCACAAGGCAAGAACCCATTCACGATACCGAGAGCAATATTGGATCTCCAACCTTTGGCCATAATGAGCCTAGACATTTTTGATTTCACCCAACTTATAAATCTTGAAGCAGGCTTGAATACTACAACTCCTGATACCTTACCACCGAAAAAAAATACTCCAATTATTAATGTACTCCCTGCTATAATTGAAAGCCACTGTTGAAATCCTGCAAAGGAAAACAGTTCTCCTAATAACCCTACAATTGCACCCAAGACTGAATAGGTAATAACCCTTCCAGAATTATAAATCAATTTATTTACCAGCCACTTTTTTCTATTTGCTGATTTATCTGGGATTACCCAAGTAATAGGAGCACACATTCCTAAACAATGAAAGCTTCCTAAAAATCCAACAAGTAGGGCTGTTGATAAAAGCATTATAATACTAGACTTAATTCTTTATAATATTCTTTGTCCTTTGATTCCCATTTCATTTTAATTGTCCATAAACCAGTCCTGAATCCAGCAAGACTAATCTTCTGCCCTCCTTCAGTTCTTGGAGTCATCACAAATTCCTGGTCCAATTTAGCGTCAGACGCTCGAAAAAATTGAATCGTTCCTTTTTGAAATACACCTTTGACTTCTGATGGGTAATCGAAACTAGCCTCGAATGTTTCTCTGTCTAGTTTAAATTCAATTTGTTGCGCAAGTGCGTTCGTATTTTTTATACGCTGAATCTGATCTTCGTAGGCCAGCTCTTCTTCATAATAATTCTCAGCAACTAAACTTATATTTTGATTCATCGAAATGTAAACCATAGTGGAAATCACACCAATGAAACATATAAAAGCGATAATAATTTTAGTTCCCCAACTCATTTTGACAATTTTATAGGACCAAGAAAATTGGTTTTGACTTCATCTATTATATTCTCCCCAGAATAAACACCAATCCTTAATTTAGTCTTGGTGCCAGTCACTTTTCCTGGAGGTAATTTCACAAAAAACGTAGCATCTACTTTGCTATTCGCTTCTAATTCTATTAGAGCACCGCCAACCCTTTCAATTTTAGCTTCAGCAATATTTTCAATTTTCAAAGTCAATACCTGCTTTTCCGTTGTTTTATTGACGAATTGAATATTATAGAGGTTTTGAATTTGACCATCATCAGTTTTTTGATACAAGATTCCTGGCACGCGCAACATGGTAGTTTCAACGTCTGCTCTTCCCGATACAAAAACAATAAGTAAAGTGATCAAAATTGCAAGTACTCCAGAATAACCAGCTACTCGAGGAGTGAAAATACGCTTCCTACCCTCCTCAATAGCATTAAAGGACGTAGTACGAATCAATCCTTTAGGTTTATCAATCTTAAGCATTACATCATCACATGCATCAATGCAAGCTGTACAGTTTACACATTCTAATTGCGTACCATTTCTAATATCAATACCTGTTGGGCAAACATGCACACATAATTTACAATCAATGCAATCACCTTTATCTTCCTGAACATCATTTTGCTTCAGTTTTCCACGTGGCTCCCCCCTTATCCAATCGTACATCACAGCCATCGAATCCTTGACCAAAAGCACTCCTTGTAACCTACCATAAGGACAGACAACAATACAGGCTTGCTCTCTGAAAAAGGCAAATACTGAATAAAATATTCCACTGAACGCCACTAAACCTAAAAATCCCGAAATGTGTTCAGATGGAGGCTGTGTGACAATTTCTTCTACTTGATCTATGCCTATCATATAAGCCATGGCTACATGACCAATCAAAATGGCTATTGCAGCAAAAATGACATGTTTTAAAGCACGCTTCTTAATCTTCTCCGCATTCCAAGGCATTTTTTTGAGTTTACGCTGTTCGTTTGCATCTCCATCAATTAGGTATTCAATTTTCCTGAAAACCATTTCCATGAACAACGTTTGAGGGCATGCCCACCCACACCATACTCTGCCAAAGACTACGGTAAAAAGTATGATAAAAACAAAAAATGTGATTAGAACCAGTGCAAATAAAAAGAAGTCTTGTGGCCAAAATACTTCTCCTAATATGGAAAACTTTCGCTCAAAAATATTCAATAAAAGAAACGGCTGTCCATTTATTGTTATGAAGGGGCCTGCAAAAAGGATGGAGAGCAGCACGGTTGAAACTACAATCCTTGCATTATGATAATCACCTTTTGGTTTCTTAGGGTAAATCCAAACACGCTTCCCATGCTCATCAACTGTGGCAATAGTGTCACGATAATCTTCGTCATACTTGTATAAATCTTCTACTGCCATTTAAGGAAAGTTACAACATTGAAAAGCTACATATTAAAATCAATTAAATTATAGCCTCCTGAATAAAGCGATAATAATTACGAAGGGTTATTGACCATCCCCTTCAGGTATATAAAGATCACCCTGGGCAGCTTTAGCACCTGGAGGATTACTTCCTGCCAAAGTCATAATGTAAGATGATACATTTCTCATGCGTTCAGGACTTAATAATTGCTCCCAAGCAATCATCCCTTTTGATGCTACTCCTACTTTAATGACATAATAAATATCTTTAATACTACCACCATGAATCCAATATTCATCCGTAAGGTTTGGTCCAACTGAGCCACCTCCATCTGCTTTATGACAAGGCGCACATTGCATTTCAAAGATCTTTTTACCTGCGTCTAAATCTGCAGGGACATCAGTGAAAGTGACATTTGTCTCATCAAAAGTATCTGTCTGTGTTGACTGCCTTGAAGCAGCATCTGCCTCAGCTTGCGCCATTGCAATCTCATACTTTTCCTCTTGAAGCGGAGCAGATTTAAACACGTGAAATACCAAAATATAAATGATCCCATAGACTATTGTTAAATAGAAAAGGCCCTTCCACCAGGGTGGTAAATGATTGTCAAGCTCCTTAATGCCATCATAATCATGGTCCATCATGATATCAGCTTCTTGCTCCATAGGGCGAAGTGAATTCCACTTTTCCCAAAGCTTGGATAAAGTACTAGGCTCGGCCTCACGCATTACGACTTCTTCAGCAGCTGAATTTTTTGCTATAAACAACTTCATTAATTGAAGCACATAAACTGCTACTAAAAGCACCAATATTGCCACAGCAAAAACGACACCTACCATAGTGTAAAACACTACCTCTTGAGACATTGCAGCCGCTCCATTTGATTGCGCCCATGCAGGCAACGACAAAAAAGTCAACATTAAGGCTGCAATTATTCTTCCTGGTTTAAAAATCTGTTTTAATGCTATCATGGTATTAATACTTTTCAAAATCATTAGAATTTTTCTCAACGGAATCATCTGCTAAAGGCAAATCCTCCATGTAATCAACATGGCGCTTATTAATTTTTGCTACATAAATTATCAGGCCTATGAAAAACACAAAAAATATGCTCATGGAGATAATGGGCCAAATGGCAACATTATGTACTTGTTCAAAATAATGTTTAAACATGGCCTTCTATTTATTAACCTTAATGTCAGTTCCAAGTCGTTGTAAATAGGCAATCAATGCAACAATTTCTACTTCTGCCTCAGTTTCAAAACCGTCTGCTGCTAGGCTTTCGACAATTCCCTTCGCCTGCATTCTTAAATCTCCGATGGCTTCCGCCCCTTTTCCATCATTGTCCTCTTCATAGCCTTCTTTATATGGAACTCCTAATTTCCTGAGCGCATTGATTTTTCCGGCTACCTTACCTTCATTTATGGCACTTGTAAACAACCAATTGTATGAAGGCATGATTGACCCAGGAGATGTTATGGTCGGGTCAAGCATGTGCTGATAATGCCAAGCATCATTGTATTTACCTCCAGTCCTATGCAAATCCGGACCAGTCCTTTTTGAACCCCATAAGAATGGATGGTCATATACAAATTCACCAGCCTTTGAGTATTCTCCATTATAGCGTACAGTCTCATCCCTAAATGGGCGAACCATTTGAGAATGACAGCCTACACAACCTTCGCGGATATAAATATCTCTTCCAAACAATTCAAGTGGCGTATATGGTGTCACACTTGCAATTGTAGGTACATTAGATTTTATGAGGAAAGTTGGTATCATTTCAACAGCACCACCTATTAGGATGGCCACCAAAACAAGAGAAGTAAAGAAGACTGGTTTACGTTCCCACTTACTGTGCCAATGTCCTCCAACAATTTCTTTCTTTTCTAAAGCAGGTGCTTCAGCAGCCTCATCAGCCATGAACGTACCTTGTTTGGCAGTTTTAACTAAGTTATAAGCCATTATAAAAGCGCCAATCAGGTATATCAATCCTCCAACTGAACGCATCATGTACATTGGAATAATCTGAGTAACAGTCTCAAGGAAGTTTGGATACTCTAAAAATCCTTCCGCATTAAAATCTTTCCACATTAAACTCTGAGTCACCCCAGCCACATAAAGCGGCAAGGCATAAACCACAATTCCAAGTGTTCCTAACCAGAAATGGACATTGGCTAGCTTCGTTGAAAAAAGCTTTGTGCCCCACATTCGAGGAATTATCCAATACAACATCCCAAAAATTAGGAATCCATTCCATCCCAGGGCGCCTACGTGAACGTGAGCAATAATCCAATCAGTAAAGTGTGCAATCGCATTGACAGATTTGATAGAAAGCAATGGCCCCTCTAATGTTGCCATACCATAAGCGGTAACTGCCACCACCATAAATTTCAATACTGGATCTTCTCTCACTCGATCCCAGGCGCCTCTAAGTGTCAAGAGGCCGTTGAGCATACCACCCCAAGAAGGTGCTATAAGCATAATTGAAAACACCACTCCCAATGATTGAGCCCAGTTGGGTAATGAAGTGTATAACAAATGATGCGGTCCAGCCCAGATATAAATAAAGATCAGAGACCAGAAATGTATAATTGATAACTTATAAGAATAAACCGGCCTATTTGCAGCTTTTGGTAAGAAATAATACATCAACCCGAGGAATGGTGTAGTTAAGAAAAATGCCACAGCATTGTGACCATACCACCACTGTACTAAAGCATCTTGTACACCTGCATACCAAGAATAACTCTTGAATATTTCAACAGGCATTGCAAAGGAATTCACAATATGAAGCACCGCAACTGTAACAAATGTAGCTATGTAAAACCAAATGGCCACATACATGTGGCGCTCTCTTCTTTTAAGAATCGTACCAATCATATTGATACCAAAAACCACCCATATTAAAGTAATGGCAATATCAATTGGCCATTCTAATTCTGCATATTCTTTGGAGGAAGTAAGTCCTAATGGAAGGGTTATAACAGCAGCAACAATAATCAATTGCCATCCCCAAAAATGTATCCAGCTAAGCATGTCATTAAACATCCTTGTTTTGAGCAATCGCTGCATTGAATAATACACCCCTGCAAACATGGCATTACCAACAAAGGCAAAAATTACAGCATTCGTATGCAAGGGTCTTAACCTACCGAAAGAGGTGAATGAGACTCCTAAATTTGCGGCTGGCCAAAAAAGTTGGATTGATATTAACAAACCTACGAGCATACCAACAAGCCCAAAGATCACCGTGGCGACAATAAAATATTTAACAATTTTATTATCGTACTTGAATTGCTGTAATTCCATATTCAGAAAGAGAGTTTATCCATTTAAGTTCCGAAGGTAATGCCACACCCTAGCTTATTTACTGACGAGTATTAGTGAAAAACCTGATTAAAATCATGTTTTAATTTGCGCATTAACCAAATGCATATTCTACGTTTCTGACTAGTAATAAATTTAAAGAAATTATTAAGTAATGCTACTTAAAAAGCAGCAAGATTCTATTAAAAATATACTGGAACTCTTGTCAGCTAATTTACTTTTAAGCGCTAGGAACAAGCTTCCTTCCTTCTCTCACAGCCACCTCCATCAAGTCATGGCAATCCTGCACTTCAGTTCTGAAGTTAGTAATGCAAGCACGCATGCAGTATTTCCCATCCACTACAGCATTTGACACAAAGACTTCACCACCATACTGGAGTTTATCCACAAGTTCTTCATTGAGTTTATTTAATCCTTCCTCATTCAATTGTCCTTGCTGCGGCACATACCTAAAAGTAGTAATGCTTAAACTGTGGGTTACAGCTTCCAATTCAGTGTTTTCATCTGCCAATTCATACATCAGTTTTGAAAGTCGAATATCATCTCCGATCATCTCTTCGTATGCATTTCTACCAGCATGTTGTAATGACAACCAGACCTTTAAAGCCCGGAAACTCCGTGAATTCTGCAAACCAAATTCGAAAAAATTTGTCTCTGGTTCTTCTGTTTTTCCAAAATTGTAATACTCTGGATTGGAACTAAATGTCTCCACTAAATGCAGTGGATTCTTAACTAGCGTACAGCCGGCCTCCAAAGGAGCATACAACCATTTATGTGGGTCTAGCGCGATAGAATCAGCATCACCCAATCCTTGGAATGTAGCTTTTTGATCTGATAAACAAGCTGCCGGCACGCCATAAGCTCCATCAACATGCATCCACATATCATGTTCATCACAGATTTCTCTAATTCCTTTGAGATCGTCTACCACTCCCATACTCACATCACCTGCCGTACCAACTACCATAAATGGTTGGTGGCCTGCTGCTAAATCTTCTTTGATGGCTTCAGCAAGTTTATTATTATCCATTTGATGTGCATCATTGGTTTCAATCCAACGGATTATATCAGAACCATGACCAAACAATGAAGCTGCTTTATCAATCCAAGTATGTGTTCCTTTTGAACCATACATCATCATTTTCTTTGGCTGACTGCCTACCCCTGCCTTTTTTAAATCATTAGTTGCCTTAGCGGTCCTTCCAGCTAAAAACCCAGTAAAATTGGCCATGTTGCCTCCACTAACTAAAACACCACCACAGTCGGTATTGTAACCAATCAATTCAGCCAACCATTTTATAGTTTGTTTCTCAATTTCGGTTGCGACTGGGCTTAAAATATATGCACCACAATTTGAGTTGACAGCCGCAGTTAGCATATCACCCAAAGCACCAATAGGTGATGCTGAAGCGGTGATATATCCCCAGAACTTTGGGTGCCCATTAAACAGTGAATTGTTCATCATTAAATCTGACGCATTTGCCATCAGTTCTCTTGCACCAGTTCCTTCCAACGGTAAATTTCCTTCTCCAATTTTAGCCCTGATCTCTGTTGGTTTTTGACCATAAGTCACAGGTTTGGAGTCAATATTCTCAATAAACTCTGCAATCTGATCTACTAGATGGTAACCTACTTCCTTAAAATCAGCAGCGTTCATTTCTAGGGCAGCATTTCTTTTTGCTTTCATGGCTCGTAGTATTTGTTATTTGGAAATACGCAATTGTTAATCAACAAACCAAACTAATATATTTTCATCAAATTCGAAGTGCTGGCTTAATCTCTTAGGCTTCACTGGAACATACTCTCCTCTTAATTTGAATAACAATGACTTCAATTTGTTAAATTCGAATAAAACAAAGATTATGAGAACTTTAAGCATATTAGTCCTTTCTACTTTTTCTTTAGTCCTTTATTCACAGCAAATTCAACTGGAAGGGCTAAAATCAGACCAACTTTCCGAGTTAGCTGACAAATATGCGAAGGCTTCATTTGAAGAATTCAAGGCAATTCTCAGCATTCCAAACGATGCTAACTTCCCGGCTGACATTGAAAAAAATGTGCAATGGTGTGAAAATGCTTTTCAAAAAAGAGCGTTTACGACAACAAGGCTTGAAACTGGTGGAGCGCCTTTATTATTGGCAGAAAGAAAAGTAGCAAATCCACAAAAGACGGTTTTGGTATACTTGCAAGTTGATGGTCAACCAACTGATGTTACAAAATGGCTTCAGGAAACTGCTTTTTCCCCAACGCTAAAACAAAATGATGGGGCAGGTAACTGGGAAACAATTGACTGGAACAGGATCCATAATGCCTATGATCCAGAATTAAGAATTTTCGCCCGTTCAACGTCAGATGCAAAAGGACCGGTTGTGATGTTCTTAGCTGCAATGGATGCGATTAATTCGTTGAAAATTGACCCAAGTTATAACCTTAAAATTATCATGGACTTTGAAGAAGAACAAGGGTCTCCAAACTTACCTCCCGCCGTTACTGTCCATAAGGAGGCTTTGGCTTCTGATATGCTTATCATTTTTGATGGTCCTTTACACATCTCTAATAAACCAACATTAAAATTTGGAGCTAGAGGCATATCAGACGTGACACTTACTGTATTTGGCCCAAGAGCACCTCAACATTCTGGACATTATGGCAATTATGCTCCAAATCCTGCATTTAGACTTGCTCAATTACTAGCCACAATGAAAGCAGATGATGGAAGGGTTTCTATACCTGGGTTTTATGATGGGGTAACTTTGGACGCTGCCACAAAAGAAATTATGAATGCAGTGCCAGACGACGAAACAGTCATTCAAAAAAAGATCGGAATCGCAGACACAGACAAAGTTGGAGGCAACTATCAAGAGGCAATTCAATATCCTTCATTAAATATTAGAGGCATGGCTTCTGCATGGGTGGGCAAAGAAAAAAGGACCATTGTCCCAAGTACAGCAACCGTTGAGCTGGATATAAGATTAGTCAAAGAAAGTGATCCTGACTACTTGATTGGGTTAGTGCGAGAGCATATTATTGAGCAAGGTTATCATATTATTCAAGGCAATGAGCCCACAGAAAAGGAACGAATGACTTATTCCCGTCTGATCAAAATGGATGCAAGCACATCTTATTTGGCCTATCGTACTCCTATTAATTCACCTGTAGGTACATGGCTGAGCAGCGCAATTGAAAGGGCATTTAATGATCCTCCTATTAAGATTCGTACTAGTGGTGGCTCAATTCCAATTGCCCCTTTTGTGTCTACTTTAGGTATTCCTGCAGTTTCTGTGCCTACAGTCAATATGGACAACAACCAACATAGTCCGAATGAAAACATCCGATTAGGCAACTATGTAGATGGGGTAAAGACTATGATTGCAATTCTAACCGAACGATTTAAATAACTTTTAAAGCCTATATTCACTTTCTATTTATAATCGAGAACATGAAAAGAATACTTACAATTGCGCTATTATTATTAGGTGCTTCACTAACTGCCCAAACTGGTGCAGAAACGTTTTGGAGTAATTTGCAAAAGCACTGCGGAAAGGCCTATGAAGGTCAATTGATTGAACCCGAAAATGATGAAGGTTTTGCAGGTAAAAAATTGATCATGCATGTACGATCATGCTCTGCAAAAGAAATCAAAGTACCCTTCTTTGTGGGAGATGACCTTTCTCGTACTTGGGTATTCACAAAGAAAAAAGGTGTAATAACCTTAAAGCATGATCACAGGCATGAAGATGGTTCAGAAGATGAGGTAACACAATATGGTGGAACAGCAACTAACACCGGTTCAGGCAATTTACAAATGTTCCCTGCTGACCAACATACTGCGACATTATTACCTCGAGCAGCTACCAATGTTTGGTCTGTCAGTATCGATGAAAATAGCTATGGGTATAACCTCTCACGAATATATAACAACACGGTATTCAAAGTGACTTTTGATTTAACCCAACCCATCAGTACACCTGAGGCTCCGTGGGGATGGAAAGAAAAATAGTCTCTTAAAAGCCACAAAATTCTACACATTATCCTCCTCAATGATAGCTTGAAATTTTACCTTTGTGCCATAAGCATTAACTATGAGTAATTTTTCTATTGCCATTCATGGAGGAGCAGGAACTATCCTGAAATCTACCATGACTCCTGAAAAGGAAGCCACTTACAAAAATGCATTGCAAGATGCACTAGACTCAGGCTATCATGCCCTTGAAAACGGTGCCTCGGCAACTGATGCTGTCGAGAAAGCTGTAAGTTCCTTGGAAAATTCTCATTTATTCAACGCAGGAAAAGGGTCTGTATTTACTTCAGAAGGAACACATGAAATGGATGCTTCTATCATGGAAGGTAAGGCTCTTGAAGCTGGAGCTGTTTCGATGGTAACAGGGGTTAAAAACCCAATCCAATTATCTCGCTTGGTAATGGATAAATCAGACCATGTATTCTTAGCTGGACCTGGAGCAACGGCCTTTGCCCATCAGATGGAAGTAGAATTTAAGGACAAGGATTATTTCCATGATGAATTTCGTTACCAGCAATGGCAAGAAGTAAAAGGTACTGATCAGTTTCAACTAGATCACACTACTACCAAAGAGCAGAAGTTTGGTACGGTAGGTGCGGTGGCCCTAGATCAATTTGGGAATATGGCTGCAGCAACTTCTACCGGTGGAATGACCAATAAAAAATTTGGTCGTGTAGGTGACAGCCCAATGATAGGCGCAGGTACTTATGCCAATAATGAAACTTGTGCTGTTTCTTGTACAGGCAGCGGAGAATTCTTCATCCGCGCTGTGGTAGCCTATGACGTTTCTTGTTTAATGGAATACAAAGGACTTTCGCTTAAAGATGCCTGTCACGAAGTGGTTCAAAACCGACTACTGAAAATTGGTGGCGATGGTGGACTAATTGCTCTCGATTCACAAGGGAACATAGTATTGGAATACAATACCGAGGGCATGTACCGCGGACAGAGAAATTCGTCAGGCACCAATGAAGTAGCTATTTATAAATAGTCCAATAGATCTTAATCCCTAGACGACTTCGTTTTCAATTGGTGAAACTGAAATACTCCTATCGTGCAGCGTAAATCGGTCACCATATGCCAAAATATGCGTAGTAAGATTGGACATTGACATTGGGGTTCCTTCTTTCAAGGTCTCATGTGCATTGTGTTGAAGCTTTCTAGCGTCCATTATGATTACCATTCCAGAACCGATCACTTTACATTCATCCCCATTCTTTATAATGAGGCCAGTATCTTCAGCTAAACCTATTCCAACCAAATCAGGATGTATTGCCACGGCTTCTGCTAATCTTCCAAATCTGCCTCTCTTTATGAAGTGGGTATCAATGATCAATTCAGGTATCAAACCTATGCCAGTTGTCATTTTTACTGCTCCTTTTAACAAGGCCTCTTGACTACTTCCACCAGCTATCATTTCAATTGCCATTGCCATGGCACCGGCACTAGTCCCGGCAATTACAAAAGGATCGTTTGTATACTTTCTTAGTAAGAGTTCATGTAACTGAGTATTTTTGAATACCGAAGTAATTCTCGATTGATCGCCTCCTGAAAACATTACACAATTTGCGTTTTCAAAAAGTGCTAAAATTTCGAGGTCATTACCCTGAGATACTTCGGTAAGATTGACAACAGTGATATTTTTACAGCCAAGTTTATCAAATGCTTGCTCATACATCTCCCCTACAGTATCAGGAATCCTTGATGCCGTAGGCACAACAATAATTTTAGCATCAATTCCACCACTTTCGTTGACTACTTCCGACAGAATCCCATCACTTATAAAATCGATGCCATTGATTTCATTCTCCCCCTTATCTTCATTACCACCAATAGGTATCAATGTGCCTTTTACTTGCTCCATAAATTATCTCTAATTCTTTTTTACTTCAAAGCGCAAAAATGGGTATTATTTCTTGATAAAAAATCTATATTGAACCCAAATTTATACTGCCAAATTATTTTTTAACTATGGAGATCAGAGAAATACGTGCCCTCAGAGGCCCTAACTATTGGTCGGTTAATCGACACAAGCTTATTGTAATGGTGTTGGACCTTCAAGAACTAGAACAGAAGCCAACCAATACCATTGATGGTTTTCTCGATAGGTTAAAAACAATGTTTCCTACAATGTATGAACACCGCTGTTCAGTAGGAACTGCTGGTGGTTTTTTTGAGCGTGTAGAAGAAGGTACTTGGATGGGGCATGTGATCGAACATATAGCTCTAGAATTGCAAACACTTGCAGGTATGGACGTTGGTTTTGGTAGGACCAGGGGCTATGGTGAAGAAGGTGTTTACAATGTCGTTTTCGCTTATATGGAAGAGCAAGTAGGTAAATATACTGCAAAAGCCTCTGTAAGAATAGCTGAAGCATTGATCTCAGGAAATGATTATGACTTGGAAGAAGACATCCAAGAAATGCGTGAAATTCGTGAGGAGGTCCGATTAGGACCAAGTACTGGATCAATCATTGAAGAAGCCGAGAGTCGAGGTATTCCATGGTTCAGGCTTAATAAGTACTCACTTTGCCAATTAGGCTATGGTGTAAACCAGAAGAAGGTACAAGCCACTGTAGCCAGCACTACTAGTAACATTGGTGTAGAAATAGCATGTGATAAAGAAGATACTAAATTCCTCTTAGAGCAAGCCGAAGTACCCGTTCCAAAAGGAGAAATTATTAAGTCAGAAGCTGGAATGCGTGAGGCAGCAGACTATGTTGGTTATCCTTTAGTGGTTAAACCAATAAGTGGCAACCATGGCCGAGGCATAACTACCAATGTCATGAATGAAACCGATGCTTTAGAAGCATTTCATGCTGCAAAAAAAGTTTCAAATTCAGTCATTGTAGAAAAATTCATCACTGGTGATGATTACAGGTTGCTAGTAATCAATTATAAGTTAGTTGCAGCCGCAAAGCGTACTCCTGCCCATGTTGTTGGAGATGGAAAATCAACCATTCAAGAACTGATTGATGTCGTAAATCAAGACCCAAAACGTGGCTACGGGCATGAAAAAGTATTGACAATGATCGATGTAAATGACCTAACCAGGTCCATATTAGACGAAGCTGGTAAAATACTTGAAGATATTCTAAAAAAAGGAGAAGTCTTTAACCTTAAGGATACTGCCAATTTAAGTACTGGAGGAACAGCAGAAGATGTCACCGACATCGTGCATCCTTATAATATTTTTATGGCAGAAAGGATTGCAAGGATCATCGACCTGGACATCTGTGGCATTGATATCATGACCACTGATATCGGCCAACCTTTACCTGATACTGGGGGAGCAGTAATTGAAGCAAATGCTGGACCTGGGTTCAGAATGCACCTTGACCCAGCTGAAGGATTAGCGAGAAATGTTGCTGGACATGTGATTGACATGCTTTATCCTCCTGGAGCAACTTCTCGCATCCCAATTGTTGCAGTCGCTGGAACGAATGGCAAAACCACTACCACCCGATTGATGGCACACATGGCCAGAATGAAAGGCTATAAAGTAGGCTACACTACCACGGATGGCGTGTATATCCAAAACCGTTTGTTAATGACGGGGGATTGCACAGGTCCAGCCAGTGCAGAATTTGTTCTAAGAGATCCTACTGTTGACTTTGCCGTTTTAGAATCTGCTAGAGGTGGGTTACTGCGTGCAGGATTGGGCTATAAAAAATGTGATGTAGCGATTGTTACGAATGTATCCGCAGATCATTTAGGATTGAAAGGCATTCATACTATAGAACAGCTGGCCCGTGTAAAAGGTGTTGTTCCTGAAACGGTTTTTCCTGATGGTTATGCCATTTTGAACGCTGATGATGACTTAGTTTATGAAATGCGTAAGAATGTAAAATGTAACGTTGCTTTATTCTCATTGGACGAAAGTAGTCCAAGAATGAAAAGACATTCGAGAAATAATGGGTTGTCAGCTGTTTATGAAAATGGTTACATCACCATCCGTAAAGGAGAGTGGAAAATGCGTGTTATCAAAGCGGTAAATGCGCCTTTGACATACGATGGTAAAGCCACCTTCATGATTCAAAATATTCTTGCGGCGGTACTAGCAGGCTATGTAAGAGGTTTCTCCATTGAAGATTTAAAAGTCTCATTGGAATCATTTATTCCATCTGCCTCTACAACTCCAGGTCGCTTGAACATGTTCCGATTTAAAGAATTCAATGTATTGATGGATTATGCGCACAACCCTGCGGGCTTAAGAGCATTAAATCAAATGATCTCAAAAATGGATGGTCATCCTAAAGTGGGAATGATTGCTGGTATTGGAGATCGTAGGCCAGAAGACAACCATGAAATAGGCCAATGTGCAGCTGAAATGTTTGATGAAATCATTATTCGACAAGACAAGCATTTAAGAGGCCGGACCGATTCTGAATTAATTGAAATGATCGAAAATGGCATTAAAAGTATTAAGCCAGATATGCCAATAACTGTCATCAAATCAGAAAAAGAGGCAATTACCTATGCAATTGAAAATGCAAAAAAAGGCTCTTTACAAGTGTTTTGTAGCGATATTGTTCCTGATGCTTTGAACTTGGTAATGAAATTTAAAGAAGCAGAAAGCAAGGCTGTAAATGAGGGCTAATCTTTATTTCACTTAGCGCTCAGTAATTCCCTCAATTATCAAAGTAAAGTTTACTGATGTTTCTGTAACCTGGGTTATCACTGTACCAATCTTTGTAAGAAAGACCTCTCGTTAAAGCCCAATCAACAAACTTATTGTAGCCATTGTTGATTCGAACTTTCTCTTGTGGATACCTGAACTCATGGATGCTATGTATGGCCCATGGAAGGTTATTCTCATTTTGATAAGTGTTATCTGTACCCAATACTGTCTTATCATCTTCAGTATTAAAAAGGCTTAAGTCTGCCAATGATGTCGGTGCCTGACCAAGTAAGTGTATCTCTTTCCCTCTTGCTGTACTTGAGAATATAAATGGATTAAATGGCGCTTCTCCTAACGTTTCAGCACTTATTGGATTGATAAACTCAACAATTACTTCAAAAGTAATGGGGGCAATTATTGCTTCATTTGGGTCTGTATTAATAAACTTCTCGCCCGCTGCTGGTCGAAGGTGATTAAATGAGTCGTTATATACAATGACCACCGATTTGCCTTGATTTTCTTCTAGACCTTTTGCATTTAAAGTAGTATTTCCACCTGCTGTACTATGACCAGTGACCGAAGCAATTAGATTTGGATCAACATCTAGTTCTATACCAAATCCATTATGAAAACCAGCACCTGCGGCCCTTAGTGTAAAATCCATCTTCAACCTAACACTTTCATTCGCACTATTCAGGACATTCGTGAACCTATAACCAATAACACAATCATTAAAATCATAATCACCTATGAGTGGCCAAAAATCTTCATAAGCAAACGTACCCATTCCTAAAGCTGATGGCGTGAATGTATCAGTAGCGGCATCAGGATCATTAGGATAATCATCTAGTTCATCAATGACGCCATCATTATCTGAGTCCAACTGATCAAAATCCGCAGCTGCACATCTCCATGCAGTTAAGTCATTGATCTTTGTATCGAAAGTTTTTACAATGCTGTAAGAACCGTCCTCTTTACTTATTTGAATTAAATTTGAATTTGCATTATTAGTACCAACAAAGATTCTGTCTTGTCTATCAATCGCCATTGATGTTAATTGAAAAGGAAAATTTTCTGCACTCACTCGAATAATTTGAGCTGTGCCAGCAATGTCATTGAACTCTGTGAATTTATATAAGCCCGAAAAACATGCTAAATACAGCTCCCCATTTGAGTCAAAAGCCAAATCACCACCACCAGAGCTATTGATAAAACCACTAATTGAGTAATTAGCTACTACTTCATTGGTACTCGCGTCAACCTTATACATCGTCGTACCATTACTCATGTAAAAGAATCCTTCATAGTATTCGAAACGTGGATAGTTACCATTGTATGGATTGGAAGAGTACTTAATAGAGAAATTTTGGCTGGCTATATCATATTGATATAGATTTTTACCAACGTTATAATAAAGCTTATTGTTTATTTGATCAAGGGCACATGCGATAGAGCCTCCTCCAACAAGATCAGCCAGATCAGTTCTGATAAAGCTATCCCCTGTAAGGTCAATTGTAAAAAAACCTCTACTTCCATTCACTGCATATAAATGATCTAGACAATCATTTTCAGCATTAAGGAAACTTACTTGTGAAGTATTGGCTAATCCTTCTCCAGGATTTGAAATATCAAACTCCACTTCGCTATTATTAATTTTAATCTTATAATTTTCTGATGAGCCGCCAGTATCTTTCTTCAATACTATTGTATTTACGACTGTTGGAATAGTTGTTTCAATCTGAGTAGCCTTTGGCTGCTTAATGAAAGCACCTAAATCATAGTTTATTCCATCCATTGTATAAGATAGACCATAACGCGCAGCACTGACGCTTATATTCTTAATTGTCAAGGAGATATGCTTAGATGTCTCAAAGTCAAACCCTACAGGAAAAACCTCATCCATTGAATTGACCGATTCAATTTCAACAAGATCCGGCTCTTTAATACATGAAATCAATAATAGGGACAAGAATAGCACAGACAACTTCTTCATAACAAACATTTCTCCAAAAATGATTTGAAAAAAGGCTATGAGTAAGATTTTACGTTTAAATGGTCCAATGTTTCGATGAATCAGTCAAAATCTAAGCTAAATAAAATTAGAAAATTAAGGTTAACAATATTTGAACTGCTTTGAGGAGCTTGAAAGTGGCTCTGCGCCTTCCATGGCTGCCAATCTAGCCTCGATTTCACGGCTTGCTTTAGAGATAGCTAACCCCCCAAGCCCTGTGCATCGTAATTCATGGGCCATTTTGTTGCCAACTTCGTCCATAGCATCAATAACTTGATCAAGTGGCACTAGATGGTCATAATCTGCCAAGGCCATATTAGCCGTAGAAAGTGCGTTAGAGGCAGCCATTACATTTCTTCCTAAACAGGGCGCTTCTACTCTATTGGCTACAGGATCACAAACCATACCTAAAGAATTTTGTAGCGCCATTGATGCGGCTGCAATAGACTGGTCAAGTGTTCCTCCCATTAGTCCAACGATGCCTGCTGCTGCCATTCCTGAACCTGAGCCACATTCTGCTTGACAACCACCTACTTCGGCAGCGAATGTTGCCCCCTCAGAAATAAATACACCGATCATTCCAGCAGCAAGCATTGCTTTAATGGCTTCCTTTTCATCTAGCTCTAATGATGCGCAAACACCCAAAATAGCCCCTGGTAAGGCACCGCATGAACCCGCTGTTGGAGCAGCTACAATCACGCCCATTGAGCTTTTCACTTCCATCATCGCAGAAACAAAAAGGATGATTTTATTTAAGGCATCTCCTTTTACGAGCTTGCCTTTTTCCATTAATTCTTTAAAGTTGCCAGATTGATTCCCAAGGATTCGATCTGCATAGTCCGTGCCTTTCAATCCCAACTCAATAGAGTTGCTCATGATGCGCACAATATTGACCATGTTATCATAAACCTGATCGTGTGTAATCTGCCCTCGGGCAGCTTCATAATGCACTGCTAGTTCCCATAACTCGAGGTTTTTACCTTCATTATAAGCCAACATTTCCTCGCAATTTGCAAAGGGCACTTCTATGTTTTTTCTTGATAAAACAGGCAAAACAGGATTCAAAGTTCTGATGGAGCCTACGCCTTCTATGGCTTTAATTTTCTTAATTAATCCCTCTGAAAGTGAATCTCTAGATTTGATATTGATAAAGGTTTGATCGCCTTTGCAAACTATTGCATCATCCAAACTTTCGGATTTCAATCGGTCTAATACCTTTCCTGGAGATTCGGTATAAATGAGGGTTTCAGTAAAGCCTCCAACCATGTTTACTTTGGCTCCATCAATTTCAATCACTTCAATCATACCTCCACCAATAGATAAAGCAATCAATTGGTGCTTGTCATTACCATTGCTGAGGTTAATCTGATAGGTATTTGGATGATCCGCGCCAATGGCCTTGATTTCAATCACTGGATGAATACCAGCAGCCGCTATTTCTGACTTATAATTTTCTAATCTGGGATCGTCTGCTTCCCAGCCTAAAAGACCTCCGTACAAACCCATGTCTGAGCCTTGGCTTTTGTGGGTAGTGGCCAAAGAGCCGTTTGGATCATACTCAATTAATACATCGGTGATTTTTCCATTCATCAGGTCGAGGCAAAGCCTGCCTATACGTAATGATGCAGCACAATGTGAGCTGGATGGTCCTCTCATTACTGGTCCGATTACGTCATTAAAAATACTTGATGCTTCCATGGTATATTGAATTGAAGTACAATATAAGGGAAATGTAGTGAATTGGGTAATTGAAGAGTTGGGAGGTTAAGGGATTGGAAGTTGGAGGATCCGTGCTTGACACTCAATATTTCCTACTCTCTTCGTCCTTTTCTAAATTCTTTTTCTTTCTGACTTTATCATCAAATAGCATACGTACTGAAGGTGAATAGGTATCATCATATTGACCTGATTTTACTGCCCACCTAAAAGCCAATAGAAAAATAACTGCCACCACTATACTGGCCAAAATTAACATTAGGATCACTGACATATCAATTCAGTTTTAGTTTGTTTGCCACAATTCGGACCATTGTAGTTGTAAAAATAACGATAGTAATACTGCTTAGCGGCATCAAAATGGCAGCGACCAAAGGCGTCAGTTGTCCAAACAATGCTAACGTGATACCACCTGCATTATAGATGAATGAGAGTAAGAAGCTACCAATAATTATACCTTTTGCTGTTTTTCCTAGGCTTAAAAACTCACCCATTTTCGTTAAAGCATTTGCTTCCAATATAGCGTCTGACGCAGGTGAGAAATGAGAAGTATCTTCAGTAACTGCAATTCCGATATCACTTTGCATTAATGCACCTGCATCATTAAGTCCATCCCCCAACATGAGTACACGATGTCCTTCATCTTGCATATGTCTTATCACTTTCAATTTATCATCAGGACTCTGATTAAAATACATACCAGAGGAGTTAGGAAAGAAAGTGTTTAATGTTTTTTCCTCGGTTTCATTATCTCCAGATAAAATTGCAAGCCTGAACTTTACCCCTAGCTTTTGAATCAATTCTCTGAGCCCATTTCGATAGCTTGTTTTGATCTCAAAATAGCCTTTCGCTTGGTCATTAATAAGCACAAAAACACGAGAAGCTTTTGTACTAGATGTGTTTTCTATTCCTGTAAACTTATCTGATCCAATCTGTACGCTTGTACCATTAAACTCCCCTACTAAACCTTTTCCTGATATTTCTTCAAAAACACTAAATTCAATTGTATCATTATTTGAGTCATGTAATGATTGACTTACTAATTTACTTAAAGGGTGAGTACTATCTTTTGTTAGACCATGGATTAAAGCTTTGTCAGTAGAGGACAGTGTTCCAATAAAATCAACTTGCTTTTTATCTGTACTGGTAAGTGTACCAGTCTTATCAAACACCATGGTATCAATCAAACTGATTTTCTCCACTACATCGGTATTCTTTAAATAAAAATTATTCTTCCCAAATACACGCATCACAGAGCCCACTGTAAATGGCGTAGCAAGTGCTAATGCACAAGGGCAGGCTACAATTAAAACCGCGGTGAATACTGTCCAAGTTTTGGTTGGATCTAAAAATTGCCAAAAAACTGCTCCTCCAAGGGCCAAAGCAATGATGACCAGGGTAAAATATCGACTGATCTGATCTACTAATTTTACGTGTGGCTTTTCTTCTTTAAACGCTTTGTCATTCCAAAGTTTAGTGAGGTAACTTTGAGAAATTTCCTTCTGGATGACAAGTTTGATGTTACTACCCACCTGACGGCCTCCAGCATAGATATAATCCCCTTTTATTTTAGTAACCGGCTCAGATTCTCCTGTTACAAAGCTATAATCAATGGCTGCTCTTGCTTCGACTAAAATCGCATCTCCTGGAATGATTTCATTATTTCGTACTAAGATCTCATCCCCTTTTTTCAATTCCTTAACAGGTGTAGAAACATATTCCCCACTAACCAATTTTTGAATAGCCAATGGAAAATAAGACTTATAATCCCTATCAAATGAAAGCGCTTCATAAGTCTTGGTCTGAAACCATTTTCCGATCAAAAGAAAAAAGATCAAACCAGTTAGTGAATCAAAATAACCTGGGCCCAGATTTGAAATTACCTCATAGCTGCTCCTTGTAAAAAGTACAATCACACCTAATGCAATCGGTACATCAATATTTGTAAATCGCTGTTTTAAACTCTTCAATGCTGATACCAAGTATTCCGAACCTGCATAAAACACTACTGGCACAGCTAAAAGCATGTTCAAGTACCTGAAGAAATTAGTGTATTGTTTTTCAATTCCCGTAAGGCCTAAGTAGTCAGGAAAACTGAGTAACATAACATTGCCAAAGCAGAAACCAGCCACACCTAATTTTATAATCAGTTTTTTATTGTAGGTCTTTTTAGACTTTTGTTTTGACTCTGCTAGCGAGTCATCCAGGTTAATGGAAGGAGAGTATCCTATTGCATCAAGCAGCACTGCTACTGCCTTTAAACTAACCTCTTTGGGTACATAATGTACTGTTGTTTGTTTCTGGGTGAAATCAACCTTTGAATCAAGAATAGCTGGATTCAAACGGCTTAGGTTCTCTAATAACCATATACACGAACTACAATGGATATTTGGAATAGAAAGAGTCACTCTTTCGTAATCATCCGAGGTGAAGTCTAGCAGTTGTTTCTTAAGCGATTGATTATCTAGATAATCAAATAGGGGTGCTCCTTTTGGTTTTTTCTGGCTAATGCCTGGTGTATTTTCAAGCTCATAATAATCACAAAGTTCATTACTGCTTAAGATCTCATAAACCGTTTTACATCCGTTGCAGCAGAACGCTTTCTGGTCATGCTGGATAGGATTACCATCGCATTCATCTCCACAATGATAACATGTAGACTGGTCTATTTTTGAATCAATAATTGGCGGCACCACAATCTTCAAATGGAGGCATTTTTAAATATAAAAGTAGGAGATTTGTCCAATAAGGCCTTGTTTTCAGTACTACAATTTGATAAATCAATACCGGTTTCTTGACCAACGACTATCATTGAGTTATTAGATGCATACTCTATATTTCTGACCATACAGTTCGGGTTCATCAGTCATTAGTTGAATTCCAATATTATTAAAAAACAATTTGACATAATCTATAAAGACTTTTTCACTCTCGATATCCCGTTTACTTTTAGGGTGACTCGTCAAAACAGAAACGGGTAATGACCTTAAGTCTTGATTAAAGATAGCTATAAAATGTTTTACTGCTTGCACTGAAGAATTGCACCCATCATGCACCAACAAAAGGTTCTCGAATTTAGCTTTATCAGTAACAATTAAAACTGGACAAGCAGCCAATTTCACTAAATCTGAAAGCACTTCGGCATCGTGATATTTGGATACATTCTTTTTTTCAAGAATGAGTAAGTCAGCTACAGTTGTCAAAGCACTTAATGTATTGTCATCTATACTCTTCTTGTGCATTTTGAATTCCATTCCCAATTCTTTAGCGACTTTCTCTGTTTCTATTTCCAGATCTACTCTATGGTCTATCAAAGCGTCTTCAGAAGTCCCATGATATGACTTTTCTACCTGGCTTGACGCCAACATCAATTTGCCATCCAAGTATTTTGACAAAGAAAGGCCTGTCAATATTTTGCTATGGCTTGAATTCAAAAGCCTTTTGATGTTATTAAGCAATTCTGAACCATTTGTGTTTTGATCCAGTGATATTAGAATTTTATGTTTCAAGATAGACCTAGACTAATTTACTCAACAAAAATAGTCAGGTTGAAAAAGGTGTGGCTTGACAGTTGTCAGCCGGTCACATGATAAAAATCATATTCTAATTGTAGAAGTCTGCTTCTCGGACAAGCGCATCCTGATTCAGCACTTTGATTTTCTTATTCTCTAATGCAATAAGGCCATCATTCTTAAATTCTGAAAGTAACCTAATAACGGTCTCAGTAGCGGTTCCTACAATATTGGCCAAATCTTCCCGAGATAATGTGATATCGATTAATTCACTTCCCTCACCCTCCATTCCGTAGGTTTCTTTGAGCATTAAGATTGTCGTTGCAAGCCTCTCTCTCACTGACTTCTGAGCAATTTCGGCCAGCTTGCTTTCCATTACTCCTAACTCATGACAAACAGCTTTCATCATCTTTTCAAAAAACGCAGGGTTGGAACTGAGAATACTCAAAAAATCACTCTTAGGAATAAAACATACAGCAGCTTATTCAATGACAGTTGAGGATGCACCATAAAATTCTTCACTCAAAAGAGACCTATAGCCCAAAAAATCTCCCGGCTTGGCTATAAATAAGATTTGCTCCTTACCATTAGAACCCATTTTTGATACCTTAATTTTGCCTTGATTAATACAAAAAACACCCATTGGACGGGTGCCTTCATAAAAAAGTGTTTGCCCCTTTTTATATGCCACACAAGATTTATGAGCTGTTACTTTCTCCATTTCAATATCGCTAAAACTATCCATCATGGATAAATGCCGTGACTGACAGGATTTACAATTCAAGTTGGTTTGATTTTTAGCTGGCATAAGTTAAGGTTGATATTATGTTCAAATTAAGAAAGGTAAAGGTAGAATCAAAAACGATGCTTCTCATCTACAACAATTGACCTACTCCAAAAAGCAGAACAAAGACTAAAGTAGTCAATGCCATTTGCTTTAAATAGGGATCAAGTTCAGCAGCGGCTTCTTTATATTTCACAGCTTCTGCATTCTTCCAAAGCAGAGGTAACACCAATAAGAACAACAATTGCCAAGGACTGGCATAGTTTAACAAAACGTAAATGGCCGAAGAAAGAAAACCAACAAACAATAATACATTGTGATAAACAACTGCTCTTTTTCGACCTAAACGAACTGGAATAGAGTTTTTCCCAGCCAATTTATCGGAATCAATGTCTCTAATATTATTTAGGTTCAAAACAGCAACAGAAAACAAACCAGTAGATAATGCAGGCAAAATGTATAAGGGATTGATTATCTGTTCATACAAATAACTGCTTCCCATTACTGCAACAATGCCAAAAAATAACAAAACACTTATGTCTCCTAATCCAGCGTAGCCATATGGTCGATAACCCGCTGTATAAGTTATTGCGGCAATTATTGCCAGTATGCCCAAGCCTCCGAATACCAAAAATGCATTTGTCGACCAACCAAAAGCTACATAAATAAGTAGCATGCCACTTTCAAAAGCTAGGAGCACAAATAAGGTCATTGCATGCTTCATTGCCTTTTTTGTGATGGTACCACTCTGGACAGCGCGCTTTGGACCTTTTCTCTCCTCACTGTCGGCACCATGTATGGAATCACCATAATCATTGGCGAGGTTGGAGAGTACTTGAAGTAAAATGGTAGTTAAAGCACAAAGCACAAATATATCAGCTCTAAAATGACCCGCGCTCGCTGCTAAGAAAGTCCCCATTCCAATACTTGCCAGAGCCAATGGTAAAGTTCTTAACCTGAAAGCTTGAATCCAGTGTTTCATCAATTATAGCTGACTTGTAATTATCTCGTCCATTGGATTCAATGAGGAAGGGTAAAGCGCTATTACTCTCCCATTTTCATCCACCAAATATTTACAAAAGTTCCAGTTCGGAGCCTGTCCTTCTTCCTTTTCTAACCAGGTGAAAAGAGGATGTCTATCTACACCTAACACATTAATTTTTTCAAACATCTGAAACGTGACTCCAAAATTTAACTGACAGAAACTTTCTATCTCGTTGTTCGCCTTTGGTTCTTGCCCTCCAAAATCATTAGCTGGAAAACCTAGAATAGTCAGTTTGTCTCCGAATTGCTTATGTAAGTTTTGTAGGTCTTCGTATTGAGGAGTAAAACCACATTCCGAAGCCACATTAACGAGAAGCACTTTTTTACCTTTGAAAGATTCAAAATCAATTGGCTCACCACCAATTCCATTCATTTTAAATTCATAAAAACCCATAGTCCTCTTTTGATTAAAACTGAATACTAAATTTGAAATTACATTCTATCTGGGACAGCCACGCCTAGCAATCCCATTGTCACTTTAATAGATTCCGAAGCCAAGGCAGACAAGGCTATTCTGAATTTTCGCTTCTCTAAATCCACTTCATTGAATATTGAAACCTCGGCATAAAAGCGATTGTATTCTTTGGCTAAATCATATGCATACTGTGCCATGACAGCAGGTGAATACTCCGTTGCAGCTAATTCCAATTTCTCCTTATACAAGCTTATGGCGTGAATCAATTCTTTCTCTGTAGAATGAAGGTCACTCAACTGACTATAATCAATTTGACTAAAATCGATTTTTAAATCTGCTGCTTTTCTAAAAATTGATTGAATTCTGGCGTATGTATACTGAATGAAAGGGCCTGTGTTTCCTTGAAACTCTATAGACTCTTCTGGGTTGAAGAGCATCTTTTTTCTTGGGTCCACTTTAAGTAAAAAGTATTTCAAAGCGCCAAGCCCTAAAGTTTCATAAAGCGCTTCAGCTTGATCGGCAGTAAAACCTTCAATCTTACCCAATTCTTCTGTGCGTGACTTTGCTGTATCAGTCATTTGCTGCATCAAATCGTCCGCATCAACAACCGTCCCTTCTCTTGATTTCATTTTACCTGTAGGCAAATCTACCATGCCATAAGAAAGGTGATAACAGGATTCTGCCCAACTGTATCCTAGTTTTTTGAGAATAAGAAACAACACCTTGAAATGGTATTCCTGCTCGTTTCCAACTGTGTAAATAAGTTGAGATAATGCAGGTTCATCTTCAAAACGCATTAAAGCAGTTCCTATATCTTGGGTCATGTAGACAGATGTACCATCGCTTCTTAATAAGAGTTTTTCATCAAGCCCTTCATCAGTTAAGTCTACCCAAATTGAGCCATCTTCTTTCTTGTAAAAAACGCCTTTATCAAGCCCTTCTTGTACTTTATCTTTTCCTGTTAAGTAAGTGTCGCTTTCATAATATAGCTTATCAAAGCTTACGCCCATACGGTCATAAGTTGCTTCAAACCCGCTGTACACCCACCCATTCATTTTTTCCCAAAGGGCATAAACGGTAGGGTCTTTAGCCTCCCACTTTTTTAGCATTTCTTGTGCCTCAAGAATGATAGGGGCTTGTTTCTCGGCTTGCGCTTCTGACATGCCACCTTCCATTAATTTTTTAATCTCTACCTTGTAAGCAGTATTAAATTCTACATAATACTTTCCAACCAAGTGATCCCCTTTCAGACCAGAAGATGCTGGCGTTTCACCACTACCAAACCTTTCCCAGGCCAGCATGGATTTACAAATATGAATGCCTCTGTCATTAATTATTTGGACTTTCACAACCTTGCTTCCTGCAGCTTCTAGAATTTTTGATACCGAGTAACCAAGAAAATTATTTCTTAAATGACCAAGGTGCAAAGGCTTATTTGTATTTGGTGATGAATACTCTACAACCACAGTCTTGTCATTCTTCTCAATCGAAAATGCGGAAGATGACGTAATATCTGAGCCGTTATACAAGGACTCGAACAAATCCACTTGAGAATGCTCTGATAAGACAAAATTTAAAAAACCCTTCACCACATTAAAACCCTCAACCACTGAAGAATTCTCAGTTACCCAAGTTCCAATTGCGTTACCTGTTTCCTCTGGGCTCTTTTTTGAGACCTTACTGAATGGGAAAGTGACAAACGTATATGTCCCTTCAAAATCTTTTCGCGTAGGCTGCAAGGATACAGCTTCAGCTGAAATCTCATGATCATACAAGGCAGAAAATGCTACTATAATGCTATTCTTTATCTTTAATTCCATCGCTTAGAAATGCTCAACAAGTGAGTCTGTAGTTTTCTCCAAAATTTCAAAAGCGTTTATTGCCATTTTATTTTGGGTGTCTAATGTTGGGTTTACTTCTACAATCTCCCAACAGCAAACTCTTTTGTCCTTGATCAACTCAATGTTCAATTCCATTGCTTGTTCCTTTGAGAGGCCGTTAGGGACAGGTGTTCCTGTACCAACCGAGATTGTAGTATCCAAACTGTCAACATCAAAGGAGATGTATATTTGGTCACAATCTTTTAATAATCCCAAGGCCTCAGCTGAAACTTGCTTAACACCTTTCTGATTGAGTTCATCTGTCTTGAAGTTTCTGATGCCATGCTTCTTAATCAAAAAATCTTCAGGTCCTTCAGTATCTCTTACTCCAATAAATACAAGATCAGAAGGACTAATTTTTGGTCCATTCCCACCAACTTGCTTGATACGTTCCCAAAGCGCTTCTGTTTCTTCTTCAATATCGTTTTGCTCACATTCTTCATTGTCTATAGCCGTAGCAATGGCCAAGGGCATACCGTGCATATTGCCTGAAGGGGAAGTATAGGGAGAATGTAAATCGGCATGTGCGTCAATCCAAATCACGCCTAAACGCAAATTAGGATCAGCTTTTTTTATCCCGGCGATGGTGCCTGCCGCTGTAGAATGATCTCCTGCCAAAACAATCGGAAATAATTGTTCATTCCGTAGTGCTGCAATGGTATCACTCACTCTATTCACAACTGTGTATACACCTTCGCCGTATTTGGCAAAAGGAAATTTAGGTTCTTGAAATAACATGTTATTCTCATCCTGAACATTAACAGGCTCAAACCTTGTAAAAAAATTGGAATGTTTGCCTAGGCTGGCCACTTTCATAGCATCTATACCCATACTTGCACCTCTGGTACCTGCGGCAAGTTCTGACCTTACTTCGACTAATCTGATCTTTCTCATATCAATTACAAAGCTAATTTATTTAAGCAAATAAAGAGTGCTCAAGTATTAAAATGCATCGTTTGATTTAGTCAAAAAAATGTCAGAAAATTGTACGTCATTTAGGAAGACTTCACAATTACTTTGCAATGAATAAATACAAGGACCTTATTGATCAAACATTTGAATTTCCGAACGAGAATTTGAAGTTGATGATAGCGGCCTCAAATTTCATGACATTCCGCTTAAAGACGTCGCTGAGGAGCATGGAACTCCGTTAAGAATAAGTTATTTACCAAAAATTGGTGAGAACATACAGCAATCAACCGCGTGGTTCAATAGTGCTATTACCAAACACAAATATGAGGGAGATTATACTTATTGCTATTGCACAAAATCTTCTCATTTCAGCTTTGTACTTGATGAAATCCTTAAAAATAATGCTCAAATTGAGACTTCTTCTTCTTACGATATCC
>Ga0209223_10001116_pt1 | contig 29796 bp, 19 predicted proteins | sample COG_06_FD_184750 | JGI IMG/M metagenome (GOLD analysis project Ga0209223, IMG submission 184750) | Pelagic Microbial community sample from North Sea - COGITO 998_met_06 (SPAdes) (version 2) | ecosystem: Environmental > Aquatic > Marine > Neritic zone/Coastal water | place: Helgoland, sampling...
ATTTTAACTAAAAACAAATCAAATAAAGCAGCATTAAGCTAGATAAATACTAGCTTAATGCTGCTTTGAGGCAAGTAAAAATATTAGGAAATTAGGGGATTGTTTGAATTTGATTTGCGACAGGCCCCAAATACTCATGTTTATTTTGTTCATTTACAGACATCTGAGGATCTTGCCAAAATGTGCAAAGAAGTTTCATTTTTTCTGGTAGTTCATCTTTGGACAAAGAATTTCTTTCGTAAAAAGAAGTTATTAGCTGTAAGGTTATATCGCGGTATTTGGTCATGCAAAATTAATTTTTTTAGATGTATTTTATCATAATTCTTATTATCTGACAATAATTTCTTAATTTACCTTCGGTTTGTAAAATATACCTAGGAAGACAAATCTCCACAGGTCCTAAATTAGCTTTTTATTGACGGATATGGGTTTAATATTTATATAGAAAAATAAATTTTTACTGACAGATTGACGTCTATTATCAATTTCAAATTTAATTTTTTAAATGAAAACAGCTTTAATTTTTCCAGGACAAGGTTCCCAAAGCGTAGGCATGGGTAAGGATTTGCAGCAAAATTTTACTCAAGCTAAAGAAGTATTTGCCGAGATTAATGAATCTCTTGGTCTGGATCTAACCAAAATCATGTTTGAAGGGCCGAGTGAGGAGTTGACAAAAACTGAAAATGCTCAGCCAGCTTTGATGGCGGTTTCTATTGCTATTATTAGAGTTTTGCAGCAAGAGTTTGGTTATAAGATATCAGATTTATGCTCTTATGTCGCTGGACATTCTTTGGGGGAATATTCCGCCCTTTGTGCTGCAGAAGCTTTAACGTTAGAGCAAACTGCAAAATTACTAAAAATCAGAGGTCTGGCTATGGCAAAATGTGGTCAAAAGAGTGAAGGTGCTATGGCTGCAATTTTAGGTCTCGATTCTGACGCTGTTAATCAGCTTGTTGAAAAAGCCGCAGAACAAGAAATATGCCAAATAGCTAATGATAATTCAGTGGGTCAAATTGTTATTTCTGGCCAAAAGTCAGCTATTATGAGAGCCACTGCTTTAGCCAAAGAGTTTGGTGCTAAGAGAGCTATAATTCTACCTGTTAGTGGTGCTTTTCATTCAAAGTTGATGCACGATGCCAGTCAAGAAATGAAAGCGGCTTTAGCTGATATTGAAATAAAAAAACCTCTAATCCCATTAATTGCCAATGTTACAGCTGATTTAGTTGAGGATCCAAATATCATAAAGCAGCTTTTAGTTGAACAAATAACTGGCTCGGTAAGGTGGCGTGAATCTTTATTATTAATGCAAAAAAACAATGTTGAGCGTGCAATTGAGGTTGGATCTGGTAAGGTTTTATGCGGCCTTATAGCGAAAACTTGTCCGGATATTAAAACGGTTTCAATTCAAAATAGTGAAAATATAAAAAGTCTATAATATTAATTTCCGCCTATATTTAATTAAAATTTATTTTTTCTTTTTTATTCTTAATTTTGAAATATTCATCTTCATCTGCAATTAAAAATAAAATTTAAAAGAAAAAATATTTTTTAAGAGAAAAATTAATTTATGGAAATGGTATAAAATGATATTTTCTAGCAAAATAAGGCTGATATTAGTCTTTATATCTATCCTTTTTTATTTTGCGAACGCCTCTCTTGCCAGCTCTTTACTGAATAAAATAGAGTTTGATGATAAAAAAATAACTCTTCATCTATCATCTTCCTCTAAAATAAAAGCCTTTACCCTTGAAGACCCCTTGCGATTAGTAATTGATTTACCAGATGTTAAGTTTGGTAAATATTTTAAAAAAGATATAACTTCATTGGGCTTTAAAAAGCTACGCAGCAATATATCTCAAGATAAGTTGCGCTTAGTCTTGGATCTTAAAAAGGCCATAAAAATTGGCGAAATTACCAATAATTTGTCCACAGATCAGAACTCTTACAAAATATCAATTGAAGTTAAATCGCTTGATAATCAGAAAGAAAAAATAGAGGAAGGCGACAAGCAGATGTCAAAAGTTGATTTTTCTGATTTTATTGCCAATAAAATTGGAGAATTTGACGGGGAGAATGGATCAAAAAATATTATTAACACAGTACAAAAAAAATATATCAAGCCAATCATCGTTATTGACGCTGGTCATGGCGGAAAGGATTCCGGAGCAATTGGTCGCTATTTACGAACTAAGGAAAAAAATATCACCCTATCTTACTCGAAAGAACTTTATCGGCAACTCAAGGAAAGTGGGCGTTATCAGGTTTATATGACGCGTGATGATGATGAATTTATATCTCTAAGAAAACGGGTGCAAATAGCTCGCAAAAAGAAAGCTAATTTATTTTTATCAATACATGCTAATGCTGCTGACAATAGAAAAGTTTCGGGATTTTCTATATATACATTATCAGAAAAATCATCGGATAAGCAAGCTGCAATGCTAGCACGCAAAGAAAATAGAGCTGATATTTTGAGTGGCATTAATTTTTCTGGCGCAAGTCAAGATATTGTCAAAACCATGATTGCTATGTCGCAGCGCGACAGTATGAACTATTCAGCGCGTTTTGCAAAATTTTCAGTTAATTCAATGCAAAATTCCAATATCAATATTTTGCGTAATGCCCATCGCTTTGCTGGCTTTGTGGTATTGACAGCGCCTGACATGATATCCGTTTTGGTGGAGCTGGGTTATCTTACCAATTATCGCGAAGAAAAAAAACTTAATGGTTATAGCTATAGACGAAAGGTCGCTAAAAGCCTAGTGAGTGCCATAGATCAATATTTTGCTAGGCACCCAGTAACACAATTTTAACTTGAAAACTAGTAACTTAATCAAAATCATTTCTAAGCAAAAGTGATATATTAACCAGTTCATAAACTATGTTAATTTTGACTGCAGAAGTTTAGTATAATATCGACTTGACTAAATCCCAATTAGATGCCAAATTTTATTTTTAATCATGTATTAATTAACTCGCGCACTAACTAGTTAACTTTTAACTGCAGTATTTTTTGTTAATCTGTCAACTAGTTATACACGGGTTAATAATCCTCTTTGCATCTTTAGATAAAGATCATTTAAATCTCATAAGTTAGCATTTATGATGCATCTTTTGGTTTAAAGCTTGTGATAAAAATCTTGAATTATATTCATAATATATAAGTGATTTTTATAATAGTTTTATCCTTAAATATTTTGCCTAAAATGGTATAAAATTTTGACAAAAGCACTATTTATTCGATGAAAAAATTTTTGAAATTCACCATCTTCGCTGGCTTTTCCATGTTTATTCTGGCGATAATATCTTTGGTTTTGGTATTTAAGCATTATGGCGAAGGTCTGCCAAATTATCGGCAACTTAAAGAATATAAGCCGATGATAACAACCCGTATTTATGCGGCCGATGATAGCTTGATTACTGAGTTTTCAAAAGAAAAAAGAATATTCATACCAATACATCTAATTCCAAAAAATGTTATAAATGCTTTTTTAGCCGCCGAGGATTCTAATTTTTATAATCATTTTGGTATTGATATTGTGGCTATTATTCGAACCGCTATGCAAAATTTATCATCATCAATGAGTGGTGAAGATAAATTTGGCGGTGCCTCAACCATAACGCAGCAGGTGGTTAAAAACTTCTTATTGACCAATGATAGAACAATTGAGCGTAAGATTAAAGAGGCTATTTTAGCCATTAGAATGAGTCGCAACTTCAGTAAAGAGCAGGTTTTAGAATTATATCTAAATCAGATCTATCTTGGCTCTGGCTCTTATGGTGTTGCTGCAGCTGCACAAAGCTATTTTGATAAATCTATTTCTGAATTAGAAATTGAAGAAATTGCTGTTTTAGCAACTTTGCCAAAAGCGCCTTCGAGATTGGATCCTCGGAAAAATATTGAAAAAGCTAAGATTCGTCGGGATTGGGTGATATCAAGAATGGTAGAAGAGGGCTTTATAAATAATGTAGAAGGAGATATAGCTATTCAAAAGCCAATCAAGCTTACCGAAAATCAAGATAATTCAATTACCGAAGCACATTTCTTTGCTGACTCTGTTAAAAAAAGACTCACGCAAATGTATGGATCTGACGATGTTTTTGAAAATGGTATATCAGTGAAAACAACTCTAAAACCAGATTTGCAAATTATTGCTCAGGAAGCCTTGCAAAATGGCATAGAAAAATATGATGTTAAACATGGTTATCGTGGGCCTCTTGCTAAGATAAAAAATATAAAAAACTGGCGTCAGGATCTGGAAGCATTTACACCTGAAAAAGACTTTAGAGCAGATTGGACAAAGGCTGCAATTCTTAAAGTTGTCAACGATAAAGCTTTCTTGGGAACTTCAGATGGTAAATTAGGCTTTATAACTCTGAACAATCTTAAGTGGGCACAGCGATATATTGATACTGATAAAAAGGGTGAAGTGCCAAATTTTGCAACAGATGTTTTAAATGTTGGCGATATTATTTTGGTAGAGGAGGATCAAAAGCATCTGATGATGCAAGATGGTGTGATTGAAGAAAAAAGTGGCGATGAATCTGATTTTTCTAAATATAAAAGGTCCTTTTTTCTAAAACAAATTCCTGAAGTTAATGGTTCATTTATTGCGATGGATCCACATACAGGTAGAATTTTGGCAATGTCAGGAGCTTATATTGATGCTAGGAATCAATTTAATAGAGCAACTCAAGCTTTTAGACAAACTGGGTCTACCATGAAGCCCTTTGGCTATATTGCGGCACTTGAGAATGGTTTTACACCTGCTTCAATAGTTATTGATGAGGAGATTTCGCTAGATCAAGGACCAGATTTGCCACCATACAAACCAACAAACTATTCTGACAAATTCTATGGACCAACTACTCTTAGGGTCGGCTTAGAAAAATCGCGCAATGTTACTACTGTTAGGATGGCGCAACAGGTTGGGCTTGATGAAATTGCTAAAACTATCAAAAAATTTGGTATTAATGATGACCCGCAACCAATTTATTCATTAGTTTTAGGATCAAGTGAGACTAACTTAATAAAACTCGCTACTGCTTATTCGATGATTGTTAATGGGGGCAAAAAAATTATTCCTGAAATGATCGAAAAAATCCAAGATCGTAATGGCAAAATTATCCATCGTCGCGACACAAGAGTCTGCAGCTATTGTAAGTTAGATATTAATCAAAATACAGATATCAAAAATATTGCGGTACCATTTTTAGAGGATATTAAGGAGCCAATTATTGATCCAGCCACGGCCTATCAAATAACATACATGCTACAAGGCGTGGTTGATAGAGGGACGGCGATTAGGGCTAGGTCAGTAGATAAAATTATCGGCGGTAAAACAGGAACCACAAATAATTCTTACGACTCTTGGTTTGCAGGATTTTCTCCAGATTTAGTTGCGGCCGTATATATTGGATTTGATAATCCAAAAAGCCTTGGCTCAAAAGAAACTGGATCATCATTAGCCTTGCCAGTTTTTATTGATTTTATGAAAAAAGCTTTAAAAGATAAGCCGTCAACCCCTTTTCGCATCCCAAGCTCTGTAAAATTTGTTAAGATTGATAGAAATACAGGTAAAATTGCTACGCCAAAAACTCCGCGTGAAAATATATTTTTTGAAGCTTTTAAATTGAGTGATAGTATATTGCGCGAAGATGAATATAAAGAGGATACCCGCGGCGAAGATATTGATCCTTATGATTCTAGAAATATAAATTCAACGCCAATGGGTATATATTAGGGAGATCCCTTGCCACTTCACTCATATCTTTTTATCTAAAATATTTCTTAGTATAAAAGAGGCTTTGATCCGCTAGCAAATTACCAAAGATTACAATTTACATATATTTTAAAGCTATATAATACCAAAAACCATTTTTAAAATAGGTTGGTATTTATTAAATTTTAGCTTCATCTTTTTATTAAAATATTAAGCAGCTAGTGTGCTGGTTAATAATATTTTAGCAAAAAGTAGAATTTGATAATAATTTTAATCAATATATTATGTGTGGCATTGTTGGGGCTGTTGGTAGTGAAAATGCAGTTAATATTACGCTAGATGGCTTAAAAAAGCTTGAATATCGAGGCTATGATTCTGCAGGAATTTGTGGTTTAACAGATGGCGTTTTTAAGGTAGTTAAGGAAAGAGGTAAGATAGTCAATCTACAAGAATCATTATATAAAACTAATCTGTTTTCCAACATTGCTATTGGCCATACCCGCTGGGCAACTCATGGAATTCCTAGTCAAATAAATGCTCATCCTCATAATTCTCCGCGTTTTTGCGTGGTTCACAATGGTATTATTGAGAATTATCAAGAGATTCAACGAAAGCTAGACAAGAAAAAGTCTAATTTCTTAAGTCAAACAGATACCGAAGTTATTCCACATCTAATAGAATATCACTTTGACAAAGAAAATGATATTAGAAAATCGCTAATAAAAGCCTGTCAAGATTTGGAGGGAACTTTTGCTTTGGGCGTGCTATTTAAAGAGCAAAAAGATGTTATTGCGGTTGCTAAGAAAGGTTCGCCTCTTGTAATTGGAGTAGGAAAAGGCGAGAATTACATATCTTCTGATTATTATGCGCTCAGTGAATATAGTGATAAAATAATCACTCTTGAAGATGGTGATTTTGCTTTAATTTATAAAGATAAAATAATTATTTTTGATGAAAATAATCAAGACATCAAGCGCCCAATTAAAACTATTCAATCAAGCAAGGCTAAAATTAGCAAAGATGGCTTTGATCACTTTATGCTTAAAGAAATTTTTGAACAGCCACGAGTTATTGAAGAAACTGTGCAAACCTATATCAATTTAAGCGATAATTCCATTCACCTTTCCAATTTTCCTTTTGATCTTAAAAAGATTGAGAAAATTACTATCATTGCTTGCGGAACTTCATATTATGCGGGCATGTCAGCCAAATATCTTATTGAGGAATTGGCACAGATTTCAGTTGAAGTTGATATTGCTTCAGAATTTCGCTATCGCAAAAATGTTTTTCATGATAATAATATGATGATTTTTATCTCGCAATCGGGCGAAACTGCCGATAGTCTGGCTGCCTTAAAATATGCTAAGGCTAATAATCAAAAAATTCTATCAATTGTTAACGCCCCTTTTAGCTCCATGGCTCAACTTTCTGACTTGGTTATTCGCACTGTTGCTGGCCCAGAAATTGGCGTAGCTTCAACCAAAGCTTACACGGCACAAATTGCTATATTATCATTATTTGCTATTCATTTTGCCGACATAAAAGAAAAAATATCGCAGCAACAAAAAGAGGGCTTTATTAGGCAGCTTTTGGAATGTGGTATAAAAATGCAAGATTTGCTAAAAGATGAGGCAATAAAGCCAATTAAATCAATAGCTAAATCACTTTCCAAATCAAAAGATGCTTTGTATATTGGTCGCGGCCTTTCATATGTTACGGCTCTTGAGTCAGCTCTAAAATTGCGCGAAATTTCTTACATCAATGCTCACGGCATAGCAGCTGGTGAATTAAAGCATGGAACTATTGCGTTAATTGATAAAAAAATGCCAGTAATAGTTGTTGCTCCACGCAATGAATCTAGCGAATTATTTGAAAAAACACTATCCAACGCTGCTGAAGTAAATGCTAGGGGCGGGAAATTAATAGTTTTAAGCGACAAAACGGGAGTAAGTCGTTTTGCTAAATATAGCAAGAAAGCTATTATCACTGGCAATATTAGCGGCATTATTGAAGAGGCATTATTACCAATAATATCAATGCAGCTTTTGGCCTACTATGTCGCGCTGTACAAGGGTAGCGATATTGATCAACCTAGAAATCTAGCAAAATCTGTAACTGTGGAGTAGACTTTATTAACCCGCGCACTAACTAGTTAATTTTTAACTGCATTACGCCAATTCCTGACTTAAATTTCTATTAAATATTGGATTTGGTATTAATCAGCCAAAGACACAAAATCTTTCATCAATATTTTACTACCTGTTTTCTCAAAATTAATTGAAAGCTTATTGCCATTCACTTCAATCACTGTACCATAGCCAAATTTTTGATGAAAAATGCGCTTACCTTCCATAGAATCAGTGACATCTTTATAGTTAGGTTTTTTAGCAATAAACTTACCATAGCCTTGGGAAAAATCATTTTCTAAGCCTGAGAAATGGGAAAAGTTATTTCGCGAAGCATCTTGCATATCAATTTGATTTTGTGGCAACTCTTTAAGAAATCTTGATGGAATTTGCGTCTGCATGGAGCCATAAACATAACGACTTTTAGCATAGGATAAAATCAAATCTTTTTTAGCACGAGTTATTGCCACATACATAAGCCTTCTTTCTTCCTCAACGCCATTTTTTTCTTCAATAGATTTTCCGCTTGGAAAAACTCCATCTTCCAAACCCGGCACAAAAACCATGTCAAATTCTAAGCCCTTAGCACCATGAATTGTCATAATATTAACCGCTTCACCGCTAACATTTCTTTCATCCTTGGCTTCAACCAAAGAAATATATTCTAAAAATTCAGTCATGGTTGAAAAATCATCAAGACTATTAATAAATTCATTGATATTTTCTAGGCGACCTTTGGATTCAACACTATTTTCACTTTCCCACATATTGATATAGCCAAAATCTTGCAAAATATTTTTGGCCATTTCACCCAAGCTCGCATCATTAATTTGTTCATTGTAGCTAGCAATTTTATTAATAAGATCCTGCAAAGAATCTTTGGCTTTACCTTTAATATCGCCATTTTGTAGCAACTCTTTAATTGCGGCAAAAAAAGAAATATCATTTTGGCGACCATATTGCAAAATATTGGCAATTGTTGTTGATCCAACTCCTCTTTTGGGATTGTTGATAATGCGATTCAGCGCTAAATCATCATTTAAATTGGCGCAAATTCTCATATAAGCGACTGAATCTCTCACCTCCATTCTCTCATAGAATTTCATGCCACCAATCACTCGATAAGGTATTGATACAGAAATAAAGGCTTCTTCAAAAGATCGAGTTTGATAGCCAGCGCGCACTAAAACTGCAATTTCATCAGCTTTTATTTTATTAGCCGCCAAGATATCAGCAATTTTATTAGCCACAAAAGCGCTTTCAGATCTGTCATCCATAAAAGCTGCTAATGTCACCTTTGATCCTTGCCCCACTTCGGTCCACAGCTTTTTACCATGTCTTGATTTGTTATTTTTTATCACCGAATCAGCGGCGTCTAAAATATTAGAAGTAGAGCGATAATTTTGCTCCAATCTGATAATTTTAGCATCAGCAAAATCTTCTTCAAAGCGCAAAATATTTTTAATATCAGCACCACGCCAGCTATAAATCGATTGATCATCATCGCCAACGCAGCAAATATTTTGATGCAAAGTTGCTAGTGATAATAACCATTGATATTGGCTGGAGTTGGTATCTTGATATTCATCAACTAAAATATAGCGAAATTTATCTTGATAATAAGCTAAAATATTGGGAGCGTTTTTAAAAATCTCGATATTATAAAGCAGCAAATCGCCAAAATCTGCACCGTTCATAGCTTTTAGGCGGGTTTGATAAGATTCATAAATTGCTTTTAGCTTCGGTAATCCGCCAGATTCGTCTTCTTTGACATTTTGTGGAAAAGCCATCGCATCCTTGAGGCGTGAAATCTTGCCCAAATAAGCTTTGGCTGGAAATTGCTTGGTATCAATATTAAAATCAGCCAAAATTTGCTTTAAAAGCCGACCCTGATCATCAGCGTCAATAATTGTAAAATCAGAGCCTAAGCCAACAATTTCAGGGTGCCTGCGCAAAATTTTGGCCGCCACCGAGTGAAAAGTGCCGACCCATAAATTATTAACCTGATCACCAATTTCGCGCGCCATTCTTTCCTTCATCTCTTTGGCTGCCTTGTTGGTAAAAGTCACCGCCAAAATTTGCATTGGCGAGGCTAAGTGTGAATTAACAATATTGATAATGCGCGAGGTTAAAACTCGAGTTTTGCCCGTGCCCGCTCCTGCTAAAACTAAAAGGGGACCATCGGTAGTTTGCACCGCATCTGCTTGCTCTTGATTTAGATTAGAAAATGTCATTAGGTTTTAAATTTCTGCTATTGCTTATGTTGCTATAATGTGATAGAGTTCTTAATAGTGATGCTGCTTCATCTTAAATTTAAAAATTTTAAAGATGAAAAATGTTATTTTTTTAATCTTTGCACCCGGCGCAAAGATTAAAAAAATAACTTTCATAGATAATTAATACCATTCAAACAAAATATCATAAATATCGATATTCGAGCCAAAAGGTATTAATGCAATTATTTTTTTTAAATATACTAGGCTATCCTTTATAGTTTGAGTATTGTTAATCTAACATAGATAATAGCCCATTTTCCTTCATCATGAGTAATTTTACAGAATATTCAAGCATTTCTTGTGATTTACTGTAGCACTTACTTTTTCTTCTCATTCCCGCCAGGAAATGTCTAAATAAACTATTGTAACCTTCAACTGTGTAGGTTTAAGGCTTTAGATTGAGTATGTTTATTTCTTGGAACGAATTTTTCATAAGGCCTCCAGTAATCGGTCACAATAAATCCTTTAGCCCTATCTTTTACTCCCCTCCAAAGCTCTTTTCCAGTTTTTGTTGATCTATCGCCAATAGTGAGACTGACGAATTCTTTTGCATATCTATCAAGTTGCAATCCAGATCCAGATTGCGTTTTTTTTGAACCAATGTAGCTATGCATTTCATCTATCTTGGCAACACATATTGCATGGTCATTTTGTAATAAATCCAGATTTTGACCATATTGCTTAATCCAATTGAAAACACTGATATGACTAACCTTTATAAGTCTGCCTATTGACCTAAATCCCAGCCCTTCTAAATATAATTCTAAGGCCAATCATTTTTAATGATTTGTCTTTAGAGCTTCTGCCTTTTGTGTAATTATAGCGCTGCATTCCTTGCATTTTACCATTGTTGCAAACATTAATACTGGAACATTTTAGACATTTCATAGCTTGATTTATTGAGTTAAAAGCTTCATTTCAAACTCAATGATATTTTTTGCTAGTAAAGTCTATGTTAAACCCAGATCCGTCAATAAAAAGCTAATTTATGCTGCCATCTCATATTCCATAAGCACTGGTAAAAAATATTCATGCACCATTTAGGTGCACTAGAATTTTTTTACCAGTACTTATGAAACATGACTATAGCAGCCTAAATTAGCTTTTTATTGACGGATCTGGGTTAAATTTTATCCTCAAAACTAATTTGATTAAATGTAGCATTAAAGAGGGGAATTGGTATAAAATCAGTTTTGGTATGATCTTTTATAGCGCTGAAATAACTACTTGTTAAGGGTGAAGGTTGGAATTATATCATTCTAATATTAGTGTGATTGGATTCATTTTGGTCGAAAATACTAAATTTATGCTCCTCATCAATGGTAACTTGCTTACATTCTTCGAAGCCATTAAAATTAGTTCTCATGCTTTTTGAGTATGATCCTAATTGAAATATCTCAATATAATCACCCTGTTTAATATTTTTTGGTAAATAAAATGGTCCCTTCATAAAATCAATTGAATCGCAAGTTGGGCCAAAAAAACTAAAGGCTTCTTTATTTTTATCTAAATCGCCAATATTATTATTGATTCTTATCGCTTTGCAAGGGTAGGTAAATTCAAGTGATCCAGCGTCAAAAAGTCCTCCATAAGTACCATCATTAATATATAAGCTATTATCCTTTTTTAACTCTATTCTAACCAACAAAGAGCTGGACTCCGCAACGATTGCTCTACCAGGTTCGCACCATATTTCACAATCCGCGCTTATATTTATTGATTTTATGCTTTCTTTTATTTCTTCAAAATAGCTAGCTAATCTAGGTGGGTTAAATGTTGGATAGATAGAGGGAAAGCCTCCGCCAATATCAAGAAAATCTATTTTTACACCAGATTCTTTAATGCAGTCACTGGCAATCATAATTGCTTTACGATATTCGATTGGATCCATGCATTGGGAGCCAACATGAAAACAGATGCCAATTTTCTTAGCAAAGCATTTGCTTTTCTGAATTAAAGCAGATGCTTGAGAAGGTAATATCCCGAATTTTGTTGAAAGCTCTATTGCGGCATTAGATCTTGGGATTGCTAATCTGACATGCAGATTTAAGTCTTTTGCGCCTCTAGTGGCCTCAATGATTTTTTCTAATTCATCAAAGCTATCTAAAGAAAAATCTTTGATGCTGTATTGGAAATAGGCTGAACTGATTGCTTCAACAGATTTTATAGGATGCATAAAATACATCTTAACCTTATCGCCAAACAAACCATTAATTAATGCCACCTCGTTGAGAGAAGCTACATCAAAATCAGTAATTCCAGCATTAAAAAGGGATTGCAGCGTATCTTTATCAGGATTGCTTTTTACTGAGTAAAGTATTTTAGATTTATTATTAACAAATTTGAAATGACTTTGAAAAAAACGCGCCGCTTTATTGATTGCTTTTGGTCTAAAAAAATATATAGGGATTTGGGGCTTATATTTTGCTGCGTAAGTCTTTACACCATCACATGGATTTAAATCATTCAATTTATCAATTTCTAATGACTCTGGGTAAAGATAAGTGATTTTTGATTTCTTATGAAGATCTGATTCTATATTATTGTACATTTATTGCGAGTTGAAAATATAAACAACATTAGGGCTAGAATAGCTATATAAATAAAAAATCATAAAGCCACTAAAAGCTTAAGGTTGCTTAAAATTTTTTAAGATAAAATTCTAATTACAAGCAATAATATTTCCAACTAAGCCTAAGTAAATAGTTTGTTAAAAGCTCAGTTGGAAATATTACGAAATTTCATTGGCGCAGTATGTAAATTTATAACATGACATTGTTAATACCATGTTATGTTATAACAACATTTATCTTATCACTAAAGATAACTACTTTGCGATTGATATAAACGTAAAAATCAATATATTTCCTCGTAGGCAAAAGTAAAAGTACGAAGCTATAATTTATTTTTAATTTGTAAATAAAAATAGTTTTAAAGAATGATGAATTACTATTGGTAAAACTGCTTGCAAATAAATATGTTGTAAAGTATGTTGATTTCGTAGTGTGTTTAACGATATACTACGCTATATTATATATCGGTGATTCTTTCTAATTGACCTGCAATTTGATATAAGTTCCTTTTATGGGAATGTAAATCCTAATTTCATTAATATTAAGCAAGAATTGCTAAATGTTTAGTATAGCATATGGTAATTTTAAAAATTTTTAGACTAAAGCTTTTATGGCACAAGGAAAGATAAAATGGTTTGACCCTGAGAAAGGTTATGGATTTATAACTCCAATCGAAGGAAGTGAAGATAGCAAAGATATTTTTGTTCACATTAGTAAATTTGAGGAAGTTGACATAGCTCATGCTCAAGAAGGTCAGTCAGTAAGTTACGACATTGAAGATAATAGAGGTCGTAAAGCAGCTACAAATATTAGATTTGAAGACTAATTTAAAGATAAATTATTAATTTAATTTATCTTTTTTCTTTATAATGCTCTCGTAGTAGATAATTAGTTTTTAGAAATGGCACGAATAACAGTAGAAGATTGCGTAAAAGTAGTTCCCAACAGATTTAAGCTATGTATAATTGCTAGCAATCGTGCTAGATCAATTATGTCTGGAGCTGAGACCGAATCTATTGGTAAAGAAAAGCCCTCAGTAACCTCTTTAAGAGAGATTGCTGAGGGAAGAATAGATGTTGAGGTTATAGAAGAAAACATAATTAAGGATATCAAAGAGCGCAACGGCTTTCAATATTCCTCTAATAAAGACTCGCAAGACCAGATTAACTCTGTTTTTGCTGAAGAAGGAGAATTATCTCGATCACCATCATCGGCAAGCTTTGTTAGCGAAAGTGTTGATGTTGACGATTAACTACTAATCATTCCTTTTTCTTAGCTCGCTGCTCAGCCTTGACTTGGTTAACGCAAAAATAAACATAAGAATATCTCTTTCAATTGAACTCCTATGATTTCATCATCTGGTCTTTTTGACAAGATTAATTCATACAATAAAAAGGCTGATAAAGATCTAATTCAAAAAGCTTACGAGCTTGCAAAATTTTCTCACCGCAATCAAAAAAGATATTCAGGAGAGCCTTACTTTAGTCATCCCGTAGCCGTTGCTGAGATTTTGATAGACCTTAAATTAGATCAAGACTCAATAATTGCTGGCCTATTGCACGATGTAGTAGAAGACACAAATATTACCTTGGCAGAAATAGAAAAATCTTTTGGTAATGATGTTGCGCAAATTGTTGATGGAGTTACTAAGCTTGGTAAAATAAATGTAATCCCTACAACCGAAAGAGTAGCTGAGAATTTTCGTAAATTAACGATAGCTATGTCGCGGGATATTAGGGTTTTACTGGTTAAATTGGCTGATAGATTTCATAATATGAAAACTATCTCTCATGTAAAGTCCACAGAAAGAAGAATAGCTAAAGCTCAAGAAAGCATTGATATTTATGCGCCACTAGCTGCAAGAATCGGACTTAATAATATAAAAGATGATCTATATGACATGGCTTTTGCCATTATTGACCCTGACTCAAGAAATAGAATTAAAGAAAGCTTGCAAGAGCTCAGCCTCGAAAACAAGAATATCATAGATCAAATCATCAAGGATTTTAGTAACTTATTGGAAGGCAATAATTTTACTTTTGAAATTTTTGGGCGTGAAAAAACACCATATTCTATATGGAATAAAATGAAAAAACGCAATGTTGGCTTCTATAACCTTCACGACATCATGGCATTTCGCATCATTACATCCGATATTTCAGAGTGCTATAGGGCTTTAGGTGTTGTAAATTCAAGGTACAATATGATACCGGGCACATTTAAAGATTATATAAGCACTCCTAAAGAAAATGGCTATCAATCAATACATTTTGCAACCATCGGACCTTTGAGTAAAAAAATAGAAATACAGATTCGTGACGTTAATATGCATAGAATAGCTGAGTCTGGCCTTGCTGCACACTGGCACTATAAGGAGTCTAGCGGTAGCAAAAAAAGTAGCTTTAAAAAAGAGAGAGAAAAAGAAGAATATCGTTGGATTAGCGACCTAATCTCTCTTTTTGAGAATTCTAGTAAATCAAGCGAGGTATTAAGGGAGCAAAAGCTACAAATACACCTTGATGAAGTATTTTGCTTCACTCCTAACGGCGATATTTTTAACTTACCAAAAGATGCATCTGTTATTGATTTTGCTTACGCAGTGCATTCTGAGGTGGGAAATTCATGTATTTCGGCTAAGGTTAATGGGGCAATTTCACAATTGCGTCGTAAGTTAGAGAATGGTGATCAGGTTGAGATCGTAACATCGCAAAATGCCAAGCCATCACCAAATTGGCTAAATTTTGTAGTGACTAGCAAGGCTCGCAGCGCCATTAGGTCTTTTGTTAGAAATGAAAAATTTAATGAATATAAAAATCTTGGTCAGGCAATTCTGACAAGATTTTATATCTCAAAAAAATTAAAGATAAATGATAAGCTACTGTTATCAATAGTTAATAAGCTTGATAAGAAAACGGTAGATGATATTTATGTCGCTGTATCTCAGGGGTTAATATCAAGATACGATATTTTAAAATTAACTCATCCAGATCCGAAAGAAGATGATGGAGAAAGAAAAATTAAAGAGTATAATTTTAAAATTAAACCCGAAGATGATTTTAAGTTGCCGATTGAAGGATTGGTTGATGGTATGTCGATTCATTTCGCAGGATGTTGTAATCCAATACCAGGAGATTTAATTTCAGGAGTGATAAACACAGGTAGCGGAGTCACGATACATAATAGAGACTGCAAGACTCTTAACAGCATGTCTTTGTTGCCACAAAGAATTCTTGATGTATGTTGGCGCAATGATTCTTCTTCATGCCGTTCCCAGTATCAAATCAAATTACGAGCTTTAATTGAAAATAAATCCGGCAGCCTGGCAGATATAACTAACATATTAGCTGCCAAGCAAGTTAATATAGACAATATAAAGATTAATAGTCGTTCCGAAGATTTTTTTGAATTAATCTTGAATATCATGATACAAGATACTGAGCAGTTAAGGGATATATTGTCATCTTTAAGAATTTCAAATAAGATTCACGAAATAGAAAGAATTTAACTTTTTATCTCATAATTCACATCTCTGATACTACTTTAATCTTCTTATTTTTAAAAACTAATTTGATTAATGCATCATTAAAGATAGTAATTAGTATAATTCATCAAATTTTAAAAAATGATTCATAGAGATATTTTTAACCCAGATCCGTCAATAAAAAGCTAATTTATGCTGCCATCTCATATTCCATAAGCACTGGTAAAAAATATTCATGCACCATTTAGGTGCACTAGAATTTTTTTACCAGTACTTATGAAACATGACTATAGCAGCCTAAATTAGCTTTTTATTGACGGATCTGGGTTTAATTAAATAATTATTAAATATAATTTGCATAAAAGTAAAAATTTGCTATAATGCTCTTTTTTAATAATTTTTAAAGCATAGGAGTAAATTATAATCATGAAGAAAAGTGGAAGTTTTCTTACGAATCATTTAAAGGAGGCTAACGAGAACTACTTTGAGCATTTTCTTTTTGCTTTTAGCTTAGCTTGGTGGATAATTATTTCTGGCATTATTCATCTTGTTCACTCAATTTTCCCTTTTTTATTTCCGCGTGTTGCTGTTAAGTATATTAGAAAAATTAACTCAATAATGCAAAGACGACTTGAAATTTGTAAAAAAAAGTCTTCTAATCAGGAAAAATAGATCTTTTGCTATTAAAAAAACCTGAATCTTCTTAAGATGACAATAATCAAAGACGTTAAAGCGCGAGAAATAATAGACTCTCGTGGTTATCCAACCGTGGAAGCGGAAATACATCTTAAAGATGGTAGTTTTGCCATTGCCGCTGTACCATCGGGCGCATCAACCGGCAGCTTGGAGGCTTGCGAGTTAAGAGATAATGATAAGAATAGATTTTTTGGCAAAGGCGTTTTGCAAGCTATAAAAAATATTGATACTAAAATTAAGCCTAAAATTATAGGTCTTGATTGCTCAAATTACAAAGCCATTGACAAATTAATGATCGATCTTGATGGCACTGAAAATAAATCAAATATTGGCGCTAATGCGATATTAGCAGTTTCATTGGCTTGCGCCAAAGCCGCTGCGATCTTTAACAAAACTCCGCTTTTTAAGTTTATTAATCAACAGGATAAAGATTTTTTAATGCCGGTACCAATGATGAATATCATCAATGGAGGCAAGCATGCTGATAATAAAATCGACATTCAAGAGTTCATGATCATGCCAATTGGCGCTGAATCAATTAAAGACGCCATTAGAATTGGCGCTGAAATTTTTCAAAAACTTAAATCTCTACTTAAGAAAGATGGTTTTAACACTAATGTCGGTGACGAAGGTGGCTTTGCGCCAAATATTGAAGGTGCTAAACAGGCTTTAGATTATATTTGCAAATCCATAAAAGCCGCTGGATATAATGTGGGTAAGGATGTAGTTTTGGCACTAGACGCCGCATCAACAGAATTTTATATGTACGGCAAATATCACATTGATGGACAAATAAAAACCTCTGAAGAGTTGGTTAAATATTATGAAGAGTTGGTAGATAATTATCCAATTTTTTCTATCGAAGATGCTTGCGCTGAGGATGATATTGAGGGTTGGAAAATAATAACCGCTAAGCTAGGAAATAGAATCCAGTTAGTTGGCGATGATTTATTTGTTACCAATCCCAAAATTTTAAATAAGGGGATAAAAGATAATCTCGCTAATGCTATTTTGATTAAATTTAATCAAATAGGAACTTTGAGCGAGACATTGCAAACAATAGATATAGCTAAGAAAGCTAAATATAATAATATTATTTCGCATCGCTCTGGTGAAACTGAGGATTCAACGATTGCTCATATTGCAGTCGCCACCAATGCTGGGCAGATAAAAACCGGATCAGTTTGCAGATCGGATCGTTGCGCTAAATATAATGAATTGATCCGGATAGAAGAATATCTTGGCGAAAAAGCCATTTATCAAGGTAGTTTGCTTTTTAAAAAATAAATCAAATTAAAGATTTGAATTGATATTATTCATCAATATATTTGCACCAAGCAATGTCTGAGGTAAGTGATAAAATAAGTTATATAAATGGTCAATTTTTACCTCACGATAAATGCTTAATCCACATTGATGATCGCGGCTTCCAATTTGCTGATGGTGTTTATGAGGTTACTTTATTAAAAGATGGCAGGTTAATAGATGGCTTCAATCATATAGAAAGGCTATTTCGCAGCCTTAAGGAGTTAGATATTTTGCACAACTTTACCCATCAATTCATCAGTGATATTCAGTTACAACTTTTTGCTAAAAATAATATAAATAATGGTTTTTGTTATTTGAATGTTACGCGCGGAGTTCATAGTCGCATACAAAACCAGCCGTCGGCAAAGCCAACAATAAATGCAATTGTTACAGTAATAGACGATATAGATGATCAATCTTTGCAGCCGATAAATGTAATATCGCATCAAGATTTACGTTGGCTGCGCTGTGATATAAAATCAGTTGGCTTATGTGCTTCATCTATGATAAAGCAAAAGGCCTTAGATTATGGCGCAAGCGATGCTATTATGATAAGAGGCGGATTTATTACTGAGGCAACTTATGCCAATATTTTTATGGTTGATAATGATAATAATCTTATTACACGCGCTTGTGATAATTTAATATTATGCGGAATTACCAGAAATCGCATTATAGATATTGCTAAAAAAAATAATATTAATGTTATAGAAAAAGACTTTGGGATTGAGGAGCTAAAAAAGGCGCGTGAAGTTTTTTTAACAAGTTCAACCTTGCTCATAAGGCCGGTTGCAAAAATAGATCAAGATTTAGTTAATGAAGGAAGGGTCGGGAATATAACGAGAGATCTTTATGATTTTTATCAAGATTTTATGCGGTCATACGATCTGTCATGTCAATAACTCTTACCAGCTCTTTAAGGTCTGTAATTCCAGCAACAGCCTTCATCACCGCATCCTCAATCATTGGTACGAACCCTTGTTTAATCGAATAATTATACATTTCTTTGCGACTAGCATCGTTAGAAATAAGTTCATCAAGCTCAGAGTCAAAAGGTAGTATTTCGCATATAACTATTCTGCCTTTATAGCCAGAGCCGCCACAAGCTTCGCAGCCTTGTGATTTAAAGATCTCATTCACATCGCTATAATTTGGTCCTAACAACATTCTATCTTCCGGAGTCACCGGTTCTTTTTTGCGACATTTGGTGCATAGTTTTCGCGCTAATCTTTGCGCCAAAACTCCAATTAATGACCCAGACATCAAATAGTTGGGAACGCCAATATTTTTTAGTCTAGATATTGCGCCAATAGCGTCGTTAGTATGTAACGAGCTATATACTTGGTGACCAGTCATTGCAGCTTGTATAGCCGTTACAGCGGTTTCCTTATCGCGAATTTCTCCAATCAAAATAACATCAGGATCTTGACGAAGTATTGTTTTGATTCCCGAAGCAAAATCCATGCCGATATCGGCCTTAATATTTGACTGGCGAATTAGTGGTAAATGATACTCAACTGGATCCTCTAATGTCATGATATTTTTATCAATCGAGTTGATATGGTTGAGAATGGTATAAAGAGTAGTCGTCTTACCTGAGCCAGTAGGGCCTGTTAGGATAATTACCCCCTCAGGTCTTTTTACCATTTTTTTGATTAAGGCGATACCTTTTTCTGAAAGTCCAATTTTATCAAGGGATAATATCGATTGTTTCTCATCCAAAATACGCATAACGATATTTTCGCCATTTATAGTTGGTTGCGTTGAAACACGAAAATCAATTTTACGCCCTAAGATATCAGAACCAATACGGCCATCTTGTGGCTTTCTGCTTTCGGCAATATTCATATCGGACATGATTTTTATACGAACAGAAATCGCTGACCAGAAATCGCGATGAATACTACGAATTTGAACCATTTTACCGTCAATGCGATAACGCACCCTTAGAAAAAGATGTTCTGGCTCAAAATGCAAATCAGATGCTCCACAATGTACGGCGTCAGTTAAAATTGCATCCACCAATCGAACCATTGGACTTTTATAGTCACCTCTGAGCTGGGTTTCATCGTCCATATCATCGGTTCCAGCACTCTCTATTTCTTTTAATATTCCTTCAATCGACATTTCATAGCCATAATAATGATCTATAGCTTGGATTAAGTCAGTTTCTGGAATATAAACCGGAACAATACGAAAATTTGGTGGAAAATATCGTCTAATTTGATCTATAGCAACAATATCAAATATGTCGGCCATACCGACGGTAATCGAGTCGGAGCTATAAGTGATTGGAATAAGTTTATTGTGGGTTGCTATTTTCTTAGGAACTCTTTTAACAAGCTTGGCGTCAATTATCGTGGATTTTATATCAAATTTTTTGATACCACTAGATTCATTTAGAATTTCTCCCAGCGCACCTTCGGAAACGAATCCCATTTCCACTAATATAGAGCCAACGGTTTTTGAGCCTCTAACTCTTTCTCTTTCTTTTAAAGCAATAGTTAGTTGATCTTCAGAAATTACCTTCTCCTCGAGGAGTCTGGTTCCTATATCAATATTGCTTTTTGATGTTGGCATTTAACTATTTTATATAGATTTATTAAGCAATTCATATGCTTATTCGCAATTTCATAAGCTAAGTGATTGTTTGAAATCTTTGAATAAAGATACTTCTTAAGCTCATGAGGCATTTAAACACTGTTATCTAATAGCGCCTAATTATGTGTGATTAAAAAAATTATTATAAGATTTATATATTTAAGGCAAACAAAATTATGTCAATTTTTAATTTGTATTATTAAAAAACAAAAATGTTAGTAATCAAAGATAACCATACAAGATGATAAGAACTAGATTTGCCCCTTCTCCGACAGGAGATCTTCATATTGGCGGAGCCAGAACTGCACTATTTAATTATCTATTCGCTAAGCATCATCATGAGCACGGATCAGGTGGTGAGTTCTTGCTAAGAATTGAAGATACCGATGAAAAGCGCTCTACTGATAAGGCAATATCGGCAATTTTATCAGGTTTAAATTGGCTTAAGCTTGATTATCAAAAGCCTTATATTTTGCAAAGTGAAAATAAAAGGCGTCATCAAGAAATAGTGCAAAAGCTTTTAGAAAAAGGCTTAGCATATAATTGTTATACTTCAAAAGAAGAGTTGGAAGAGTTGCGTCAAGAATCTCAGAACAATGGTAAGGTTTTTCGGTTTCAAAGCCCCTGGCGCAGTAAAAATCCTTTACAAAAATCAGATGTTGATCCGGTGGTAAGGATTAAAACCCCAGCTCAGGGCTATTGTTTAATTAATGATTTAGTGCAAGGTCAGGTAAAAATCTCCAATAGCGAGATTGATGATTTTGTTATTCAGCGCGCTGATGGCACTCCAACCTATATGCTGGCTGTTGTTGTTGATGATTTTGATATGAAAATCACCCATGTAATACGCGGCGATGATCACTTAACAAATGCTTTTAAACAAAAAATAATTTATGAATCTTTGGGTTGGCAAGTGCCGCAATTTGCTCACATTCCTTTAATTTATGGACCTGACGGCTCTAAAATGTCAAAGAGGCATGGAGCAACTTCCGTTATTGAATATCAGGGAATGGGATATTTGCCGCAAGCTATGCGCAATTATCTATTAAGACTTGGTTGGTCGCATGGCGATGACGAGATAATTTGTGACAAACAGGCAATTGAATGGTTTAATATAGATAATGTTGGCAAAAGTCCTTCGCGTTTTGATTTTAACAAACTTAATTCACTAAATAAATTTTATATCAAAAATGTTGAAAGTAGCAAATTGCTACAGTTAATAAAGCTGGATATAGAAAATTCAGATTTTGTAAAAAACAATAATAAAACCTTATCGCAAAGCGAGTGGCAAAGAATAGTCAAAGCGCTAGAATTCATTAAAGAAAAATCTAGTTCATTAAATGATTTGGTTGAGCCATGCCTATGTTATTTGAGTGGATTTAGTAAAAAATTTGATGAGCAGCAAATAAAACAAATTCAAGAAAAATCACCATTAGTTATTCAAATAAATGAATTATTGCAAAATAGTAGCGATTGGAAAATTGAGGAGATTAAATCGCAATTAAATAAATTTTGCCAAGATCTCAATATGAAGATAAAAGATTTTGGTCCGATTATGCGCCTGCTCTTGACTTTTAGCAATAAATCACCTGGGGGAATTTTTGATATAATTTATATATTGGGAAAGGATGAAGTTTTGCGTAGAACAAATGGCGTTATAAATCCATAAAGAACTCATATGCAATTGTACTTTATTGATGGATTTGGGCTATTTTAATGTTTTCTTTTGATTTCATCATGCGCAATGTTTTGGCAATTTATAAATTTTTGTGATTAAATAATTATTGCTAATGATAGCAATTACTTGCATTTTTAGTAAATTGTAGATTCTATAGATTTATCAGAATCTGTGAATAAATTATCTTAGTTTGAGATTTATGTCTTATGATTTGATATTATATTATTAACTTAAACCTTAATTTGTGAGAACAACAAAATCATTTTCTAGTAAAACTAACAACAATCCTTATAGAGTAAATCAAGAGATAGATGTCGATCAAGTAAGGGTTATAGACCCCGATGGTAATGTTCTTGGGGTTTTGTCGGTGCCCGATGCCATATCTAAAGCTGAAGAATTTGGGCTTGACCTTGTTGAAGTTTCTCCAAATTCAAAGCCACCAGTTTGTAAAGTAGCAAATTTTGGTAAGATGAAATATGAGATGCAAAAAAAGCTGTCCGATGCTAAAAAGAAGCAAAAAATAATCGAGACCAAGGAAGTTAAAATGACAATTAACATTGGCAAGGGTGACTATGATGTTAAAATAAAGCATGCTAAAGAATTTATCGAGAAAGGTTGCAAGGTTAAGGTTTCGATTCGTATGAAGGGTCGTGAAATCACTCATCGTGATCTTGCTGAAGATATGATGAAGGGTATTTTGAGCGAGACTTCAGAATTTGCTAAAGTTGAATTTGGTCCAAAACTTGAGGGTATGCAATTGGTAACAATTTTAATCTCACACTAAATAGAATTATGTCTATAATAACAAACAGAATTACTGATTTTATTAAAACGCAAAACCCTGAAGTAAAAAAATCTGATTTTACTATTTTTAGTAAAAACTTTTTCCATGAAGCAAACCCAGTAGACTTTGATAGTTATAGTGATCAAGACCTTTATAATGCTGCATTATCAAGCTTTTCCTTTTTATCTGAGAAGGATTTTAGTGGATCAAAAATAAGAATTTTTAATCCCTCAAATAAAAAGCACGGCTTTGAGTCTCGCCACACATTTATTGAAATAGTAAATAGCGATGCACCCTTCTTGGTGGATTCAATAGTAGGATATTTAGATAAAAATTCAGTAGAAATTAAAAATGTTTTACATCCAACTTACCACGTTGTTAGAGATGAAGACGGATCGCTAAAATCAATATCTTTTGAAAATAAAAAGCGCAATGAATCGGTTATTCAGCTACATGTTGATAAAATTACTAGTGATATTGAGATAGAATCTTTTACTAAAGGCCTTAGTCAGCTAATCAAAACCATTAATCTAGTAGTTGATTCTTGGAAGAAAATGGTAGAGGTGGTGAATGGCTCAATTGCTCAGATTGATAATGCTGAATTATTTATTAAAAATAAAAATCACCTTCAGGAAGTAAAGGATTTCATCACTTGGTTATTACAAGGCAATTTTGTTTTTCTTGGAGTTAAAGAGTTTGATATTAAGAAAGAGGAAGATTCAACATATTCACTGCAGGGTGTAAAAAACAGTGAATTTGGAGTATTTTGCTCGCAATATGACGAGATGCGACCAAATGTTGTAAATTCAACTCCTAAAGAGATTGCCGATTCAGTTGCGAACCCTTATGTTTTAGAGATTGTTAAGTCTCGCTACCGCTCTAAAATACATCGAATAGCTAATGCCGAAAGAATAAGAATACAAAAAATTGCCAAAGATGGCAGTGTGATTGGCGAGTATAGAATAATAGGCCTGTTTACCTCTTCAACTTACAATCAATCAGTAAGTCTAATTCCTCTTGTTAGGCGTAAAATAGAAAAAGTAATTAAAGAATCGGGTTATGTTGAAGGTAGTCACAATTACAAAGATTTAGTAACTGTCTTAGAATTTTATCCGCGAGATGAATTATTTCAAATTAGCCACAGCGATCTTCTAAAGAATGCTATGGGTATTGTTTCTATTTGTGGCCGTTCAAAAGTTAAATTTTTTGCACGCAGAGATAAATTTAGTCGCTTTGTAAGTTGCCTTATATTTACCCCTAAAGATCGCAGCAATTCTGAATTAAGATCTAAAATTAAACATTATCTAGCTAAGGCGTATAATGGTGAAGTAGCTGATTTTTTTGTGCAGATAAACGAAACTAACTTAGTAAAAATTCATATCATTATTAGGACTGATAATGACATTCCTGCCGTTGACGAAGCTAGGATAGAAAGAGATATCGATAAAATGACCAGAATTTGGGTCGATGATCTTTTTGGCTCAATTAAGGCAAGCTTTAGTGATGATAAATGCTTAAATATATTCACAAAATATAAGAACGCTTTTTCTATTAGTTACAAAAATAGATTTAGTCCTCTCAGGGCAGCTATTGATATACAATATATTGAAAGATGTTTGCATTCGCAAAACTCTGTATTTAATATTTACAAGGCTTCGAATGCACTAGATGAAGATGTGGTTGAGTTAAAAATTTACAACCCAAATGGCGAAATACCATTATCAAAAATTATGCCAGTTCTTGATAGCTTCGGTCTTGATATTATCAAAGAACACACATATCCGGTAGAACTAAATAAAGAAGGTAGGATAAGAGAAAGAAAGATGGTTTGGATAAGCTATTTTAATCTTCGATTGAGTAGTTTTGGTCAAAAGTTTTCTCCAAAAGTAAGGATAAATTTTGAAAAAACAATCAGCTTAATTTGGCGTAATATTACCGAATGCGGTGAATTGAATAAATTGGTAACAGTTGCTAATCTGCACTGGAAGCAAATTTATATGCTGCGAGCCTACACGCGTTATATATATCAAGGTAATCTTAAATATAAAACGGGCTATATAGCTGATATTTTGGTCAAGCATTGTCATATAACCACTAATATAGTTAGTCTTTTTGACATTAAGTTTAATCCATTTTTGCAAATAGATCGCGATGCAAGGTTGGATCAGATTAAAAATTTATCTAGCAAGATAAAATTACAGCTATCGCAGGTTGATATTGCTTCTGAAGATGAGATATTATCAAGCTTTTTTGGCTGTATTAATGCCACTTTAAGGACAAACTATTATCAGTTAAGTAGTCAAAAAGATTTTAAAGGGTATTTATCATTTAAATTTAATTCTGCCAAGGTTCCAAACTTACCATTGCCACATCCATATGCAGAAATTTTTGTTTACTCAAGCGAGGTTGAGGCAATACATTTAAGGGGTGGTGAAGTAGCGCGTGGCGGCCTAAGATGGTCTGATAGAATTCAAGATTATCGCACCGAGGTTTTGGGTCTTATGAAGGCTCAGATGACTAAAAATGCTGTGATTGTGCCGGTAGGATCAAAGGGAGGGTTTGTGGTAAAAAGTGATTTATCAGGCCTTGATCGCCAACAAGCCCAAGAAGTTGCTATAAAATGCTATAAAACATTTCTACGTGGAGCTCTCGATATCACCGATAATGTTATTAATAGCAAAATTAAGCACCCACAAAATGCTATAATTTATGATGGCGCTGATCCATATTTTGTAGTTGCAGCTGATAAGGGGACAGCTACTTTTTCTGATATTGCCAACTCAGTTTCTAAAGAGTATGGTTTTTGGCTTGAAGATGCTTTTGCCTCTGGTGGATCACAGGGCTATGATCATAAAAAAATGGGAATTACAGCAAAGGGTGCTTGGGTTTCGGTTATGCGTCATTTTCAAGAAATGGGCAGGGACTCACAAGCGCAAGATTTTACCTGCGTTGGAATAGGTGATATGTTCGGAGATGTTTTTGGTAATGGCATGTTGCTATCAAAACATATAAGGCTTGTAGCTGCGTTTAATCATATGCATATTTTTCTTGACCCCAATCCTGATTCTGCTACCTCATATAAAGAGCGCAAAAGATTGTTTAACTTAGATCGCTCATCTTGGACTGATTATGATCAGTCTCTTATATCGAAAGGAGGAGGCGTGTTTGAAAGATCAGCTAAATCAATCAAAATTTCACCTCAAATTGCTAAAAGTCTTGATATAAAAATTGATAATTTAACGCCAAATGAATTGATTCAGGCCATATTAAAAGCCCCAGTGGATCTACTTTGGAATGGTGGCATAGGAACATATGTTAAATCAGAATTGGAGTCTCACATCGATGCTGGTGATAGAGCTAATGACGCAGTGCGCATTAATGGTGGCCAGCTTCGCTGCAAGGTTATTGGAGAAGGTGGAAATCTAGGCTTTACTCAAAGAGGAAGAATTGAATATGCTTTAAATGGTGGTCGAGTGAATACTGACGCTATGGATAATTCAGCTGGAGTTGATTGCTCTGATCACGAAGTGAATATAAAAATAGCTTTCAGCCAAGCTATTGCAAAGGGCGCAATTAGCTATGATAAGAGAAATAAAATTTTGGAAAATATGACAGACGAGGTTTCTGACCTCGTATTGAATGATAATAGGATGCAGACCCAAACAATTTCTATTGCCAACTCTTTGGGTTATATTGCCCTTGGTGAACAAGCAAAATTTCTTGATAGACTTGAGGGAAATGGATTTTTAAATCGCGAGATTGAATTTTTGCCATCAAATAAAGAAATAGATCGTAGGCAAATTGATAAGGTAGGAATGACTCGTCCCGAGCTTTGCGTTATGTTATCCTACGCTAAGATGGATATTTATAATAAAATATTAGCCTCAGACTTAGTGCAGGATGATTATTTTAATAAATATTTATTTAATTATTTCCCAGAAAAAATGAGGCAAGAATTTTCTGAAGAGATATCAGGTCATCAGTTAAAAAAGGAAATTATTTCTACTCAAATTACTAACCTAATCGTTGATCGCGCTGGAATAATATTTGTTGATCAAATAAGTCAAGAAACGGGTTTTGGCACCGACGACATCGTTAGAAGCTTTATAATTGCTGCCGAGTCTTTCGGGCTAAATGAAATTTGGCAAGAAATTGAATCTTTAAGTGGCAAGGTAGATTTTGCTATTATTACAGAAATGTTTTTAGCTTCCATTAGGTCGCTTGAAAGGTCGGTAAAATGGTTATTAAAAAGTCAAAATAAAAACAAAATCAACGATGAAATAGATCAATACAAAAAGACAGCAAATGAACTATATGGCTTGCTAAGCGAAGTTTTAGCAAAGGCATCAAAGCAAGATTTTGGTAATAAAGTTAAATATTTTACTCAGCAAAAAGTTCCATATTCTTTGGCGCAAAGAGTTGCTGCTATGGATCCAATAGCTGCAACTTTTGATATTTGGGAAATATCATTTAATTCAAAATTTGATCTAAAATCAATCGCTAAAATCTATTTTGAAATTGGTACCAGGCTACACCTCAAGAGTCTGCGAAATAGGGTGTCTAAGCTTATTCCCGAGAACCACTGGCAAAAGCTATCAGTAAAAACAGTGCTAGATGAATTATATTATTATCAAATGATGATTGCAAAAAAAGTCGTTGATTATAGCTGTAAAAATACTGATTTTTGTCAAGTTAACTCGGTTGAGAGCTGGATAGATAATGCAAGATTTTTAGTTGATCGTTATGATAATTTTATCAAAGACTTGGAATTGCAAATTAATCCAGATTTATCAGTTTTTGTTGTGGCACTAAATAGGCTAAAGCCTTTAATACATTAAATTTATTTTTAGGTTTTATGAAATTGCTTGCTCTAAAAGAGGTTTACAGAAATGAAAAACGGGTCTCGATAGCTCCAGAAAATGTTAAAAAATATATAGCATTTGGTATTGATGTTTTTGTGGAAAAAGAAGCTGGTTTAAATGCTGGATTTAGCGATAAGGAGTATGAAGAAAGTGGAGCTAAGATAGTTGATGATATCAATAAAATAATATCTCAAATTGATATATTGATTGCTGTACAAAATATAGATATTGATCTAACAAGTGCCAAGAATAGCTTGGTGTTTATAGCATTATTTAATCCATATATAAAGATTGATAGTGCTAAAAAATTTAAATCTAGCACAGTTAATGCCTTTTCAATGGAGCTTCTGCCTCGAATAACTCGCGCTCAATCAATGGATGTTTTGTCTTCCCAGAGTAATCTTGCTGGATATAGAGCGGTGATAGATGCTGTATACGAAATGCAAAAAGCAGTTCCAATGTTAATGACTGCTGCAGGCACTATATCAGCAGCTAGATTTATGATTATTGGTGCAGGAGTTGCTGGATTGCAAGCTATTGCAACCGCAAAAAGGTTGGGTGGTATTGTATGTGCATTTGATGTGAGATCTTCTGCTAAAGAGCAAGTGCAGAGCCTTGGCGCTAAATTTATTGAGGTCGAATCTGAAGAAAAAGTAGATGGAGTTTATGCCAAAGAGATGAGCTCTGACTATAAAAATAAACAGCAAGAATTGTTAAAAGATGTTGTAAAAAAGCAGGATATTATAATAACAACTGCCTTAATACCAGGTAAAAAAGCTCCAATATTAATAACCAAAGAAATGGTTAACTCAATGAAATCTGGCTCCATAATAGTTGATATTGCTGCTGTTAATGGTGGAAATTGTGAGCTTTCTAAGTCGGGAGAGGTGGTTGATATTGGTGGTGTAAAAATAATTGGCTATAACAACTATCCTTCGCGAGTCGCAAATGACTGCAGTAAGCTATATGCTAAAAATATATTTAATTTTATAGAGTTTTTGATTGATAAAGAATCAGGAAAGATTGCTATTGATTATGATGATGAAATAGTTAAGTCTTCTTTGATTAAGAACTTAGATATCTAAAATAAACATACACATCTCTTTATGAGCGAGAATCTGTTACAGGAAAATCAAGATCAGGAAAATAATAATTTTCTAAATAAGCCAAAAATTATTATTTTTGGCGTCGGAGGCGCTGGGGGCAATGCTATCAATAACATGATTAACTCAGATCTACAAGGAGTTGAATTTGTTGCCGCTAACACTGATTCACAATCTTTAGAAAACTCTTTAGCAAAAAATAAAATTCAGCTTGGAGTTAGCATTACCAAGGGCCTCGGAGCCGGATCCTTCCCAGAAAAGGGCAGAGATGCTGCAGAAGAAAATATTCAGGATATTAAGAAATATCTTGAGGGCGCCAATATGGTCTTCATCTCAGCCGGTATGGGTGGCGGAACCGGTACAGGAGCTGCCCCAGTTATTGCTAAGCTAGCTCGTGAGCAAGACATACTCACTGTCGGCGTAGTGACAAAGCCATTTTATTTTGAAGGCAGTCATCGCATGGAAGTTGCGGAAGAAGGAGTTGAGGAGCTAAAGAAGCATGTCGATACTTTGATAGTTATACCAAATCAAAACTTATTTCGTGTTTCCAATGAGCAAACAACTTTTGAGTCTGCATTTAAAATG
>Ga0209223_10001117_pt1 | contig 29777 bp, 27 predicted proteins | sample COG_06_FD_184750 | JGI IMG/M metagenome (GOLD analysis project Ga0209223, IMG submission 184750) | Pelagic Microbial community sample from North Sea - COGITO 998_met_06 (SPAdes) (version 2) | ecosystem: Environmental > Aquatic > Marine > Neritic zone/Coastal water | place: Helgoland, sampling...
AAGGATAACTTGGAGGCCATCTCATCGGAAATTTTTTCACTTTCTACCATAACTCTTAATTCACGTCCAGCTTGAATTGCGAATGCTTTATTTACCCCTTTAAAATCATAAGCGATATCTTCCATCTCTTTTAATCTTTTTATATAACTATCTAAAATTTGTCTTCTAGCACCTGGTCTTGCTCCCGAAATTGCATCACAAACTTGCACTATTGGAGATATTAAGTTATCCATCTCAATCTCATCGTGGTGTGCTCCAATTGCATTACATACATCTGATTTTTCACCATATTTTATAGCCCACTGCATTCCAAGTAAAGCATGTGGAGTTTCAATTTCTTCTTCTGGAACTTTACCAATATCGTGAAGTAAACCAGCTCTTTTCGCTAACTTAGGATTTAATCCTAGTTCCGATGACATAATTCCACAAAGTTTCGAAACTTCTCTTGAATGTTGTAAAAGATTTTGACCATAAGATGATCTATACTTCATTCTTCCCACAGCTTTAATAAGAGCTGGATTCAGACCATGTATTCCAAGATCTATCACAGTCCTTTTCCCAACTTCAATAATTTCATTTTCTATTTCTTTGGAAGTTTTCTTTACTACTTCTTCAATTCTGGCAGGATGTATTCTTCCATCAGTAACAAGTTTGTGTAGAGACAATCTTGCAATCTCTCTTCTAACTGAGTCAAAACAAGATAATATTATAGCTTCAGGAGTATCATCAACAATAATTTCAACTCCGGTAGCAGCCTCAATTGCTCTAATATTTCTTCCCTCTCTACCTATTATTTTTCCTTTTAAATCATTAGACTCAATATTAAAAACAGAAACACAGTTATCGATTGCTTCTTCCGTACCAACCCTTTGAATTGTATTAATAATAATTTTTTTGGCATCCTGTCTAGCGGACAGTTTAGCTTCTTCGATTATATTTTGTGTTAACTCTAAAGCCTCTGTTCTAGTTTCTTCTGTAAGTGTTTCCAATAATTCTTTCTTTGCTTCAGATGCAGAAAGACTAGAAATCTTTTCAAGTTTATCAATTTGTTCCTTGTGCATCTTTTCAACCTGAACATTTTTCTTCTCAAACAATTCAATTTTTTTATTATATGAATCAATCTTATCGTTAAGACTTTGGTTGTTTTTTTTATTTATTGCTAACTCATTTGTAACAAGAGACTCTTTATCCTTAACTCTTTTTTGTATTTCCGTTAGATCTTTTTCACGATTTAAAATATGTTTTTCATGTTCAGACTTTAATTCCAAGAATCTTTCTTTGGCTTGAAATATTTTGTCTTTCCTTAAATTTTCAGCCTCAACTTCTGACGACTTAATAATTCTTTGGGCTTCTGTTTTAGCATTAAAAAGTGTTTTTGAAGCGGAAGATTTTTCTAATATTTTAGAAATTAAAAATCCAACAGTGATTCCAACCAGTGTTATAATTATGTTTAATAATGTAAAAATTTCTGTATCCATAGTTTTTTGTAAAAAAAATGCCTACATCATGAATGTTTGTATAAACTCTTATTAAAACAAGATTTAGGCTAACATACTGATCAAGTATCCGTAATGGCGCGCTTTAGCAGTAATGACTCACCCATTATAAAAAATTCGTGTTGAGTTTATCAAAAAATTTGATGTAGGCAGTAATTGATTATTTAAAAGAACGTGTTATAGGTTAATAATTTCATTCACAGACTTATTTAAAGTCTCCAATCGATTACCAACTTCCTCATTAATTTTAGCTTCAGAAATATTTTCTTGTTCAGATTGAGTTGCAAGTTGTAAAGCACACATTGCTAAAGCATCTTGTTTATCCTTGACAGCATACTTTTCTTCAAAATGTTTTATCATAACATCGATTTTTTTAGATGCATTTCTCAACCCTTCTTCTTGTTCAAGCTGAGCAGTTAGAGGATAAACTCTATTACCAATTTTTAATTTGATTTTTTGCATCTAAATTAATTATGAACTTAAATTCATTATACACTTGTCTAATTCTTCAACCATGTTTTTAATCTTAAGCTTAGTTAATGATTTGTCATCACTACCTAAGAAAGTATTTGCTATTTTTAATGACCGATATTTCTCTTTCCATTCTCTTAGTTCGTTTGCTTGTTTTAACAATATTTGATCTTTAGAGCTTACATCATTACTAATTTTTGAATTTTTATTTTTTAATTCAATTATCACTAATTTTAATTTTTCAATATTTGACTCTAATAAAACAAGATTATCAATTGATTTGGACATTAAAATAATACTATCTTAATCAAATTTAGTGTTAGTTAAATTGATAAACAAGTATGAATTAAATTTTTAAAATATAATTTTTAAATTAAAATTAAATTCAATGAGAATTATTAGGATAAGCCTGCTGTTTGTAATTATAAATTTTGCCACACTTGCTATTGGAAGTTTTTTAATGGATGATGGAGCGTCCTCGCTTTGGTATAAAAGCTTAAATAGGGCTTATTGGGAACCTCAAGGCTGGGTTTTTGGAGTAGCTTGGACAACTATTATGATATGTTTCTCAATCTATTTAGCTTTAATAGTAAAAGAATTGAAAATAAATTTTTCTGTCTCCTCCTTTAAAAATGAGTTTTTTAAATTATATCTATTTCAACTATTATTAAATATTTCGTGGAATTATCTTTTTTTTAATAAACATTTGATAGGAATTGCCTTATTAGATATAACTTTATTAACTATATTAATGTTTTATTTTTTATGTAAGTATTTTTCTATAATTAAATTCAAAAGCACTCTTCTCCTACCTTACTGTATATGGCTCATAATTGCATCTTCTTTAAATTTTTACATTGTAATTTATAATTAATGAGAATACTATTAATTATTATTATTTATATAATCCCATGGATAGTCAATTCACAAAAAACATATCCAAAAAATTACTTTTCAAATCCTGTTGAAATACCCTTAATTCTTAGCGGAAATTTTGGCGAGTCTAGAACTAATCATTTTCACTCAGGAATTGATATAAAAACTCAATCAAAGCAGGGGCTTAATATCATCAACTCGGCAAATGGATTTGTAAGTAGGGTTAAAATTTCTCATGGTGGTTTTGGAAAAGCTCTATATATAGATCACGAAAATGGATTTACAACAGTATATGGTCATCTAAAAAAATTTAATAATGAAATTGAAGATTATATTAAAAAAGTTCAATATAAAAGACAGTCTTATGAGGTTGATATATATTTAAATAAAAATACTATAAAACTTAAAAAAAATCAAATTATTGCCTACTCTGGAAACACAGGCAGCTCGTCAGGACCTCATTTACATTATGAAATAAGAAATACGTCAAATCAAAAACCTTTAAATCCCTTGTTATTTGGAATGGAAGTTAGAGATACCAGAAGACCTGAAATAAAGGGCTTGTTTGTTTATACAAATATTGAAAATAATGTAGATAAGGCTGTTCCTAAAAAGTTGAAATTAAAAAGAATAAATGATAGTGTTTACAGGGCTAATACAATACGTGTTAAGGGAAAGACAGGCTTTGGGATAAATGTAATTGATAAACAAGATTTTGCAAATAATAAAAATGGTGTTCACAAAATATCTACTTATTTAAACGAAAAACTAATTAATTCAATAAACTTTGATGGTTTTCTTTTTGAAGAATCAATACTAATTAACACACTTATTGATTATCAATATTATATTAATAATAAAGAAAGAATTTTAAAGTTATTCAAAACTTCGGGCAATAAATTGAGCTTCTATAAAAATTCAAATGATGGATTAATTGATGACATTAAAACTAATTCTGAATTTAAAATCAAGGTTAGTGACATAAAAAATAATAATATTTATATTTTAATTAATATGAATAATCAAAAAAATATAATCGAAAAAAAAATTGAGGAAAAATCAAACTTTTTTTACAATAAGATAGTGGATGATAATCTTGAATTTAACTATAAAATTGATAATTATAAAATAAACATTCCTAAAAATACTTTTCTAAAAAACACTGATTTATTGATAGATTTAATAAAAGACTCATTAAAAATTGTCAATCCAAACGTTCCTGTTTTTAAAAATATAAAAATAATATTTCCGAATACTAATAACAAAAAAGGTAATTACTTAGCAAACCTTGATAGAAATAAAAATGAATCATTTATTACATCTAAACTAGATTCAAAAAACAACTTTGAAACAAAAACTAAAAAACTAGGCACCTTTTTTATAAAAAACGATTCTATATCCCCAATTATAAAAAGCTTAAGTTTTAAAAAAGGAGATTGGATTTCTAATAAAAATTATATAAAATTTAAAATATTAGATAAAGAGTCTGGTATTAAATCCTACAAAGGGAGCATAAATGGAAAGTGGGTATTATTTGAATACGAATACAAAAATAATCAAATTTCATACGAATTTGACAAATATTATACCAAAAAATCAATGAATGAGATAGAAATAATTGTTGAAGATATGGTTGGTAATAAGAAAATATTTAAAAGTATTTTTTATAGAAAAACTAATTAGTATTAATAAAATCTTTCAAAGTCTCTACTACAAAATCTACCTCTTTCATGGTATTGTACTTGGAAAAAGAAAATCTAACAGAAGGTTTTTCTAAATCTTTTTTTTCTAACACTTGATTTAATACGTGTGAGCCCTTGGAGCTCCCAGATTGACAAGCACTTCCTCTGGAACAAGCAATGCCTTTAATATCCAAATTAAATTCGAGTAAAACACTTTTTTCTTTACTTAATGGCAAACAAACATTTAATACAGTATATGTATTGGAATGTTGATCATCACAATTTGCATTAAACTTTATATTGGGAATATTAATTTTAGATTTTTTAATGAAATGATTTTTTAATCCTTTTATGTGTTTTTTATCTTCTCCTAAATTTTCATAAGCTAATAAAAAAGCTGTTTCCATTCCAGCAATATTGTGAACAGATTCAGTCCCCGCTCTCAAACCTCTTTCTTGACTTCCTCCAATAACAATAGGATCAATATTAATATTTTTATTAACGTATAAAAAACCTACTCCTTTTGGACCATGAAATTTATGGGCTGAGCCAACAATAAAATCAACTTTTATTATTGAAAGATCCAACTTATATCTACCAATAGATTGCACTGTGTCAGAGTGGAAAATAGCATCAAATTTTTTACATATATACCCTACCCTTTCAATGTCTAAAACAGAACCTATTTCATTATTTATATGCATCAAACTTACTAGGGTTTTAGTCTTATTTGAATCCAAAATTTGTTCTAAATCTTGATAATCAATACACCCATTCTTATCAATATTTACATAAAGTATTTTTACAGAATTTGTATTTTCTAAATATTTGACAACATTTAAAACTGCATGGTGTTCAACTTTGGAGGTAATAATTGTTTCTACTTTCAAATCTCTTACAGCGGAAATCAAAGCCATATTATCAGATTCTGTACCTCCCGATGTAAAAAATATTTCGCTAGTTGACACGTTAAATTCCTCAGCTATTGACTTTCTCGCTTTTTCAACTATAGTTCTAGATGAACGACCAAAACTGTGAGTAGAGGAAGGATTACCATAATTATCTTGCATAACAGTGCTAATAGTTTTTAAAACCGAAGAATCAATTCTAGTAGTTGCAGCGTTATCAAAATATATTTTATTCAAAATCTTTAATCGAATTTATTATTATATCAATTGCCTTATCTAATTCTTTCTCTGAAATAGTCAATGGTGGTGCAAATCTAATTATATTTCCGTGAGTTGGTTTTGCTAAAAGTCCATTTTCTTTTAATTTTAAACAAATTCTCCAAGCTGTTTCACTTTCTTCAACATCATCAATAACTATTGCATTTAATAAACCTTTTCCTCTTATAAGTTTTATTATTTTACTACTTTCTATATAATTATTAATTTTTTTTCGGAAATGGATTCCCATTAATTCTGCATTAAGACAAAGGTTTTGATCTTTAATTACTTTAAGAGCCGCAATAGCCACTTTACATCCAAGTGGATTACCCCCATATGTTGATCCATGCTCGCCTGGTTTAATTGTTAACATAATTTCGTGTGATGATAATACAGCCGAAACCGGTAATACTCCTCCAGAAAGTGCCTTACCTAATATCAAAATATCTGGCTTAAAACCATGATGATCACAACATAAAATTTTACCAGTTCTTGCAATCCCAGTTTGAACTTCATCAGCAATAAATAAAACATTTGATTTTTTACATAAATTATAAGCATCTAGCAAATAATTATCATCTGGAACAATAACCCCTGCCTCTCCCTGAATTGGTTCAACCATAAAAGCAGCTACGTCGGGATCATTTAGAGCCTTTTTTAAAGCTTCAATATCATTATATGGTATTATTTCATAACCAGGCATGTAAGGACCGAAACCATCTCTACTTAATGGATCATTTGATGATGAAATAGCTGCTAAGGTTCTACCCCAAAAATTTCCTTCAACAAAAATAACTTTAGCTTTATTTTTTTTTACTCCTTTTATTTCGTAAGCCCATTTTCTGGCTAGTTTTACTGCAGTTTCTCCACCCTCAACACCGGTATTCATGGGCAAAAGTCTATCATATCCAAAAAAATTAGTTACAAATTTTTCATACTCTCCTAAAATATCATTGTAAAAAGCTCTTGATGTTAATGTAAGAATAGAAGCTTGGTTAACTAAAGCTTCAGTTATTTTAGGGTGACAATGGCCCTGATTAACAGCGGAATAAGCAGATAAAAAATCATAATATCTTTTTCCATTAACATCCCAAACAAAAATATCTTTTCCCTTTCTTAAAACAACAGGTAAAGGATGATAATTATTAGCGCCGTACTCATTTTCTATTTTTATGTAATTTTCTGTTGATATATTATTCATAAAAATTAATTTCCTTAAAATTATAATACTTAATTAAACTAAACAATTTAAAATGAAAATAGATGTAAAATTCTTGATTTTAAGTAGATTTGAATTAATTATACATTTTGAAACTAATAGAAAGTAAAAATAACGTTGTTTTTAAAAATATTAAAAAATTAATTTTAAAAGCTAAAAATAGAAAGATTTTAAAAACTTTTGTTGTCGAGGGATTCAAAGAAATTAATCTTTGTTTAGAATCTAAACATGAGATAATAGATTTATACGTTTGTTCCGAAATTCATAAAAAAAATTACAATGAATTTAGTTATAAAAACAATGCTATAAATTTATCGCTAAACTTATATAATGATCTTTCCTATAAAGAAAAAGGAGATGGATTTTTAGCCGTATTTCGTTCAAAAGAATTCCACTTAGAATCTTTAATAATTCCAAAGAATCCGTTTTTATTAGTTGCTGAATCTCCTGAAAAACCAGGAAACATAGGAGCTATTTTAAGAACTGCAGATGCAGCAGGTATTGACGCTGTTATTATTGCAAATCCAACAACAGAAATATATAATCCTAATATAATAAGATCAAGCCTTGGCAGTATATTTACATCTCAAATAGGAATAGGATCTAATGAAGAAGTGATTAGTTTTTTAAAAAAAAATAAAATAAATATATTTTCTACCGCTGTTAAGGGTAACGTTGATTACTGTTCTGTAAAATATACAGGTTCTTGCGCAATAATTATCGGAAAAGAATCCTCTAGTCTTTCTGAAAAATGGTTAGAAAATTCTAAAAAACTGATTACCATTCCAATGAAAGGCAAAATGGATTCATTAAATTTATCTGTCACGGCTGCAATAGTTATATTTGAAGCATTAAAACAAAGAAATGCAAATAAATTCTGAATCCATTTTTTTTCTGCTTGTAGCAATAATTATATTGAATTTCATTAAAGATTATTTATTAGATTATTTAAACTCAAAAAATTTCAATAATAAAATTCCATCGATAATTTCCGATGTATATGATAAAGAAAAATATTTAAAATCTCAAGAATACAAAAAGATTCAATATCTATTTTCAAAATATACTAAACTATACGGCCTAATTATTATTCTTTCTTTCTTTTATTTTGATGGTTTTTTAATAGTAGATAACTATTCTAGGGAAATATTCGAATCTCCCATTTTAATTAGTTTAACTTTTTTTGGCATAATTTTTTTAGGAAATGAATTACTTGGATTACCATTTTCTATATATTTTACATTTTTTATAGAAGAAAAATTTGGGTTTAATAAAACCACTGTTAAAACATATGTTTTTGACAAACTAAAATCTTGGGTTTTGACCATATTATTTGGTGGGGGAATATTAAGTTTTATTATTTTTCAAGAACAAATAATTGGAAATAATTTTTGGATTGTTGCATGGATATTTCTAACTGTTTTATCAATTATTTTAAATGGTTTTTATGCGCAATTAATCGTCCCCCTCTTTAACAAGCAAAGTAAGTTAGAGGATGGTGAACTGAGAAACGAGATAGAAAAATACTCTAATAAAGTAGGGTTTGACCTCAGTAATATATTTATTATTGATGGATCTAAAAGGTCTACAAAAGCTAATGCTTATTTTTCTGGCTTTGGAAAACAAAAGAGAGTCACATTATTTGATACACTAATAAATAAATTAAATAAAAATCAGATTGTAGCAGTAATTGCTCACGAAATTGGTCACTATAAAAAAAATCATATAATTTTTAATTTGTTTTTTTCTACAATACAGACTGGGATTATGCTTTATATACTTTCATTGTTTATTTATTTACCTGTCTTTTCCGAGGCGTTAGGAATTAATATTCATAGTTTTCATATTGGACTTATTACCTTTTCTATTATGTACACTCCTTTTTCTGAAATTAGTTCACTAGTTTTTAATTTATTTTCAAGAAAATTTGAATATGAAGCAGATGAGTTTGCTAAAAAAACATACGATGGCAAATATTTAATTGAGGCTTTAAAAATATTATCAAAAGATAGTTTAAGCAACTTAACCCCACATTCAAAATATGTTTGGTGGCATTATTCTCATCCTACTCTTTTACAAAGAGTTATTAGACTATAAATCATAGTAAAATATTATTTTTTTTAAGTATTTTTAGTAGATGATCTTAACAGATGCTATAAAAGAAAACAGTTTGATTGCAAAAGAGTATAAGGAATTACTCAAAATAAGTTACCAATCATTGAACAATAAGGATAGAAAACTTATTAGACTAGCATTTAATACTGCTGTTGATGCTCATAAAGACCAAAGAAGAAGATCGGGAGAGCCTTATGTTTTTCATCCAATTGCTGTGGCTAAAATTGTAGCATCTAAAATAGGTTTGGATGCAACTTGTATAGCTTCTGCCTTACTACATGATGTAATTGAAGACACTAATTATAGTGAATCAAAAATTCAAAAATTATTTGGAAGAACTATTTCTAAAATAGTAATGGGATTAACTAAGATATCGAAATTAAAGAAAGAAACGGACGTCTCTTTACAAGCAGAAAATTTCAGAAAGATGTTATTAACTCTAAATGATGATGTTAGAGTAATATTAATTAAAATTGCTGATAGACTTCATAATATGCAAACTTTAGGTGTAATGCCCTTAGAAAAACAAATAAAAATTGCATCTGAAACATTATATATATATGCTCCAATTGCCCATAGAATAGGACTTTATGATGTGAAATCTGAGTTGGAAGATTTAGGATTAAAGCATACTGAACCAGAAATATTTTATGAGATTAAAAATAAAATTGAAAAAAGCAAAGAGGAACAAGACAGATATATAAAAAACTTTTCTAGAAGAATAAGTGAAAAATTAAAAAAAGAAAAATTAATTTTTAAAATTAGCGGGAGACCAAAGTCTATATTTTCAATTAAAGATAAAATAATAAAAAAAAATGTTTCATTTGAAGAAATATATGACAAGTTTGCCATAAGAATAATATATAAATCCGAACCAGAAATAGAAAAATTTATGGCTTGGAAGATATATTCAATAATTACAGATCATTATACTCCTAATCCACTTCGTCTTAGAGACTGGATTACATCACCTAGATCAAATGGTTATGAGGCATTACATGTTACAGTTGTTGGTCCAGAGTCAAGATGGGTAGAGGTCCAAATAAGATCCCAAAGAATGCATGAAATTGCGGAAAAAGGATACGCAGCACATTTTATGTACAAACAAGGAAAACAAAACGAAAATGGCTTAGAAGAATGGCTAAACAGATTACAAGAGGTGCTTGAAAACTCTGAAACAAGTGCTTTAGATTTTGTAGAAGACTTTAAATTAAATTTATATGCAACAGATATATTTGTTTTCACACCAACGGGAGAATTGAAATCTCTTCCAAAAGGTTCAAGTGCTCTAGATTTTGCTTTTACTGTTCATACAGGATTAGGATTAAAAACTAGAGGAATAAAAGTTAATGGTAAAATTGTTCCATTAAGTTATGAACTTAAAAGTGGAGATCAAATTGAAATAATTAAGTCCGACAACACTAAACCCTCTGCAAACTGGCTAGACTATGTGAAAACATCAAGGGCAAAATCAAAAATTAGATCAGCTCTAAAGGAAGAAAAAAAGTTATTAGCAGAAGATGGAAAAGAAATATTGAGAAGAAAATTAAAACAATTGAAAATTAATTTTGATGAAAAAAATATTAATAACCTAGCTAATTATTTTAATTTAAGAACAAGCTTAGATTTGTTTTACAGAGTAGGAATAGGAAAAATTGACAACTCATCATTGAAAAAATTTGCTGCTTCAAATAATAATAGACTAATAAATTTTTTTAGAAGTAGAATTTCAAAAAAAAATAAAGAAATAAGTCATAATGAAATTGAAGTAAAAAATAATTTTGATCAAATTGTTTTTGGAAATGAGGACGAAAAACTAGACTATACTTTTGCTAAATGTTGTAATCCAATTCCGGGAGATAATGTATTTGGATTTTTAACAATTAAAGAAGGGATTAAAATTCATAAAAACACTTGTACAAATGCAATAAGTTTACAATCTAAATTTGCTTATCGAATACTAAAAGCAAAATGGGTAGACTCAAGTCAAGAAGAGTTTATTTCAATAATAAAAATTTCAGGAATTGATAATCTAGGAATTGTTAGTGAAGTTACAAGAATAATTTCAAATAGCTTAAATATTAATATAAAAAAGATGGGTTTTGACACTGAAGAAAATACCTTTTCTGGCACAATTACATTAAAAGTAAAAACCAAAAGTATATTAGAAAAACTTATCAGTAGATTAAAAAAAATTAATGGAATTGAAAAGGTTAATAGAGAATAGTATTTTGATTAATATTTAACTTAATTTTGTACCCATGGAAAAAAAAACAAATCAAGAAATTGTCAAAGATGTTTTTACTAAGTTTTTAGATAACAAAACTCATAGAAAAACACCTGAAAGATTTGCTATTTTACAAGAAATTTATGATTCCTCAGAACATTTTGATATCGAGTCTTTGTATGTCAAAATGAAAAATAAAAATTACAGAGTCAGTAGAGCGACATTGTATAATACAATTGAACTTTTACTAGAATGTAAACTGGTTAGAAAACATCAATTCGGATCCACTCAAGCACAATATGAGAAATCTTATTTTGATCATCAACACGACCATATTATTTTGACAGACTCTGGTGAGGTTAAAGAATTCTGTGATCCAAGAATTCAAACAATTAAAAAAAACATAGAAGAAATATTTGGAGTTGAAATCCACAACCACTCTCTTTATTTTTATGCAACAACAAAAAAAAACAATAAAGTATGAAGGTTGATTTATTATTAGGATTACAATGGGGTGATGAAGGCAAAGGAAAAATAGTTGATGTTTTAACAAAAAATTATGACATAATTGCTCGATTTCAAGGTGGACCCAATGCTGGACATACTTTAGAGTTTGATGGTATTAAACATGTTTTACATACAATTCCCTCAGGTATTTTTCATGAAAATTCAATGAATCTAATTGGAAATGGAGTTGTAATTGATCCTGTAATTTTTCAAAAAGAAATAGAAAATTTAAAACCATTTAATATTGATTTTAAATCAAAACTGTGTATCTCAAGAAAAGCCCATCTTATATTACCTACTCACAGACTTGTTGATGCTGCTTCTGAACTTTCTAAAGGAAAATCTAAGATTGGTTCTACTCTAAAAGGAATTGGACCAACCTATATGGACAAAACAGGAAGAAACGGAATTCGTGTGGGTGATACAGAACAAGAGGGTTGGCTTGATAAGTATAGAAAATTAGCAAATAAACATGAACAAATAATAAAAAATCTCAACGTAGATCTTCAATATAAATTAGTCGAATTAGAAAGTGATTTTTTTAAAGCTATAGAAAAATTAAAAAATATCCCTTTTATTGATAGTGAGAACTACATTTTCAATGAACTAGATAATAATAAATCTATTTTAGCAGAGGGAGCTCAAGGATCATTATTAGACATAGACTTTGGTACTTATCCATTTGTCACATCTTCAAATACCACTGCCGCTGGTGCATGTACAGGTTTAGGAATTCCGCCAAATAAAATTAAAGATGTTTTTGGCATTTTCAAAGCTTACACAACCAGAGTAGGAAGCGGACCATTTCCCACAGAATTATTTGATGAAGATGGTGAAAAAATGGCTAAAGTTGGAAATGAGTTTGGAGCAACAACCGGTAGACCAAGAAGGTGCGGATGGTTGGATTTAGTGGCTTTAAAATATGCAGTAAAAATCAATGGAGTAACTAGTTTAATGATGATGAAGGGAGATGTCTTGTCTGGATTTAAACAAATTAAAGTTTGTACTGAATATATATATAATGGTAAATCTGTAAAACACTTTCCCTATTCATTAAATATTGAAAAATTAAAGCCTCTGTATACTAATTTCAAAGGATGGAAGGAAGATATAAGTCAAATTAATAATGAAGAATCTCTTCCAAAAACATTTCTTGATTATGTCAAGTTTTTAGAATCAGAATTAAAAGTTCCAATTTCTATAATTTCATTGGGGCCTGACCGAACACAGACTATAATTCGTTAATTAAAACAAAAATTGAAAATAAAAATATCTATACTAGTTCTGTTTGTTTTTAATTTTATTTATACACAAGAAAAAAAAATTATTGAAATAATTCAAGCTGGATCGTTTGATAGAAATGAAAAAACAAATCCTGGGGCCAATATTTTAAAAAAAAACGATAAGATGAGAGTTCACCTATTGCACGATGGAATGAACATTTACTCTGATTATGCATTGTTTTTCAAAAAAAATAATTCTTTTAAAGCCTATGGAAACGTAATTTTAGAACAGGGAGATAGTATTAAACTGTTTAGTAACAACTTAGATTATGACGGAAACAATAGAAAAGTTATTGCAAAAGGTGATGTTGATTTTTATAATAATGACACTAATTTAAAAACCAACTTACTTTATCATGACAGAAATGCAAAAGAATTTTTTTTTGAAGAGGGAGGTATAATCAAAGACAGTGTCACAACAATAAAAAGTATGGAGGGAAAATACTTTTTAGAAAATTCAAAATATAATTTTAAAAAAGATGTAGAAATCAACAATCCAGAATATTACATACAATCAAACAATTTAGATTATTTTACAAAAACAGAACATGCATTTTTTTTTGGACCAACAAAAATTATCGGATCTGATTATGATATTTATTGTGAAAAAGGATTTTATGATACAAAAAAAAAGAGAGGCTATTTTACAAGGAAATCAAAAATTAACTATAACAACAGGATTATTGAAGGCGATAGTTTAACTTTTAATGATAATTCTAAATTTGCTTCAGCTTCTAAAAATATTATTTTAACCGATACACTTAATAAAAGTATTATTAAAGGAAATTATGCGGAAATTTTTAAGGCTGTAGACTCTGCTATGATTACTAAAAGAGCAATAGCTGTCAAATTAATTGAAAAAGATTCGTTATTTATAAAAGCGGATACTTTGTTTGCTATAGGTCCAAGTGAAAATAGAATTATAAAAGGACGCTATAATGTTAGGATATTTAAACAAAATTTAAGTGGCAAATCTGATAGAATTTTCATAGATCAAAAATCAGGATTAACAAAACTGCTTAGAAATGAATTAAGTAATAGACAAAAACAGGTGATGACAAATAACGAGATAGCTAAGTTAAATCCTATTTTATGGAACGGAGATAGTCAAATGACTGGAGACGAAATTCATATAACCAGAAATATTAAAACAAACAACTTAGATTCATTAAAAATATTGAATAATGCATTTATAATTGAAAAAGATACATTGGGAATTGAAAATTTTAATCAAATGAAAGGAATCAATTTATTTGGAAAATTTAAAAACAATGAGTTAAAGACAATTGAGCTTGTTCAAAATACCGAAATGATTTATTATTTGTACGATGATGACACAAATGAATTAATAGGAATTGATAAAGCTATTTGTAGTTCAATAATAATGGAAATAAATAATAATAGTATAAAAGAAATAACTTTTATAACCAATCCTGAAGGTGAAGTTTTCCCAGAGAAAGATATAGAACTCAGCCTAAAGATATTAAACGGATTTAATTGGCGAATAAGCGAAAAAATAACAAAAAAAGAAGAAATTTTTATCAAATAATTTTTTGAAAAAAAAGTTTTTAAAATACCAAGCTCAAACTACAAATAATCCTATCGCATTAGAAATTTCTTATGCAAATGGAAGTTACATTTATGATGTAAAAAAAAATAAGTATTTGGATTTTGTATCGGGTATTTCTGCGGCAAATTTAGGACACAGAAATAAAGCTATAAGTAATGCAGTAAAAAATCAAATTGATAAATACTGGCATGTAATGGTTTATGGAGAATTTATACAAAAGCCGACTGTTGATTTGTGTGAACTTATTTCCAAAAACTTACCTAAATCTTTGTCGAATACTTATTTAACAAATTCTGGCACTGAAGCAATAGAGGCAGCCATGAAACTGGCAAAAAGATCTACAGGGAGGACTAAGATAATTGGTGCTTATAATAGTTACCATGGAAGTACCCAAGGAGCTATGAGTGTTATGGGGTTTGAAAAAAGGAAAAGAGCTTACAGACCATTATTACCAGATATAGATTTTATTTACTTTAATAATGAAAAAGATATAGAGAAAATTGATTTTAAAACAGCTGCAGTAATATTAGAAACCATACAAGGTGGAGCTGGATTTATAGTTCCATCTAATAATTTTCTAAAAAAAGTAGAAAAAAAATGTAAGGAGGTAAATGCATTATTAATATTAGATGAAATTCAGCCAGGGATAGGTAGAACGGGTAAGTTATTTGCGTTTGAACATTTTGATATAATTCCAGATATATTAGTTTATGGAAAAGGTCTTGGTGGAGGTTTCCCCATTGGAGCCCTAAGTTCAAGTAAAGAAAAAATGAAAATGTTTCAAGAAAATCCAATTCTTGGACATATTACCACTTTTGGAGGACATCCCGTTATTGCATCGGCTGCTTTAGCCAATTTAAAAGAAACTTTAAATTCAGGTGTTATGACAGAAGTTGCAGAAAAAGAAAATTTAATAAGAAAGTTATTAAAGCACAAATTAATTATGGAAGTCAGAGGAATGGGATTAATGTTAGCTTTAATTTTAAAAAATAAAAAAATAGCTAATCAATTAGTTGTAAAAAGTTTAGAAAAAGGATTAATACTTTTTTGGTTGCTATTTGAAGCAAAAGCAGTAAGAATAACACCTCCATTGACAATTAGTAATAAAGAAATTAAATTAGGTTGTAAAAGCATAATAGACACCTTAGACGAGATCAATAATACTGTTGATTAGTTTGTTAAAAACATAATCAAAATAATTAAAAGGACTTATTTACTCTCACTACTTTTGTTTTTATAAATTATAATTTTTTATGAAAGATGAATTTGAAGATTTTAATGATCATTCAATAAGTAAGTTTGAATCAATGCTCAAAACAAATTCGTTTTTGTTTTTTGATTCTAATGAGTTTGAAGAAATTGTAGTTTATTATTTAGAGATTGGTAATGTTTCACTTGCAAAAAAAGCTATTTCATTAGCTATAAAACAGTACCCAGACTCTATTACTCTTTCTCTTTTAAATATTGAAATATTATTACTAAACAATGAGATTGAAATGGCTGAAAAAATTGCATTAGATATTTTCGAAATAGATCCATTTAACGCTGACATAATAATTCAGAGAGCCAAAATATATTCAAAAAAAAAGAATCATGTTAAAGCTATAAAACTCTTAGAAAAAATTAATGAAAGCTCTGATTTATATTATGATGCACAATCTTTAATAGGTAAGGAGTACCTATTTAAAGATGATTTTCATAATGCAAAAAAAAAATTCATCAAATGTCTGGATCAAAGCAGCTTTGATTATTCTATATTAAATAATGTTCTTTATTGTTTCGACTCTATTGGAGATACACAAAGCACAATAAATTATTTAAATGATTTTTTAGAAGTTAATCCATATTGTGAAATAGCATGGCATCATTTGGGACAACAATATGCTAAAAATAAAATGTACAATGAAGCATTAAGTGCATTTGATTTTGCAATTATTTCTGACGATTCTTTTGTTGGAGCATACCTTGAAACAGCTAAGATTTTAGAAAAGTTAAATAGAGTAAATGAGGCCATTGAAAAATATGAATTATCTATTGGTATAAATCAACCAACTTCATTTGCTTTGTTTAGAATAGGAAAATGTTACCATAAATTAGGAAATAATGACTTAGCTCTATCATACTTTATTCAAACAATTGAAGAAGATCCAATACATCACAAAGCTTGGATGTCGATTGCATTACATTATTTTAATAAAAAAGATTATAATGAATCAAAAATAAATTTACTTAAAGCTTTAGAGATTGAATCTGATAAAATAAAGTATTGGGAATTATTCACAAAAATTAATATTAAATTGGAAATTATAGAAGAAGTTGAACTTGGTATTAAAGAAATTTTATCTCTTGGACAACTGGACATTCTAACTCTCACTTTTTTGACTGAAACTATGGTCAAAATTCCTCACAATAATAACCTATTTAAAATGTTATTAAAGTCAATAAATTTATTTCCTAAGTCTTCCGAAAATCAAATAAATTATCTTTTATCGGTTATATACTTTACAATTCAAGAAAAGGAAAATGCTATATCACATTTAAAAAAGGCATATTTTTTTAATCCCTCTAAATATGACCATTTTAAAAAATTGTTTCCCATAATTCCAAAACTACATGTTTTTAAAAACATGCATACAATCTGATTTATCGTTATAATTATCTTAATTTTATTTATATGAAAAAACATGCATTATCGCATTTTTTAATATTTTTTAAGGGTATGGCAATGGGTATTGCTGATATTATTCCTGGAGTTTCAGGTGGTACAATAGCAATTATAACTGGTGTATATGAAGAATTCTTGAGTTCTCTAAATAATTTAGATTTAAATCTATTTAAATCACTAATTAAAGGAAATATCAAAGTTACATGGGATAAATATAACTTGAGTTTTTTGTCAACCTTATTACTTGGTATAATAACTAGTATGATTATATTAAGTCATTATATCACTTACTTAATAAATGAACACCCCGTTCCATTATGGTCATTTTTCTTTGGATTAATATTGTCAGGTATATTTGTTCTTATTAAGGATATTAAAAACTGGAATAGTAAAAAATCTAGATTCATATTTTCTCCTCAGATTTACCTACTGATAATAGGATTTAGTATAGCTCTTTTAGTTCAAACAATAAATCCCGGTAATAATCAAATAAACTATGTGTACTTATTTATATGTGGAATGATTAGTATTACAGCTATGTTACTTCCTGGTGTATCTGGAGCATATATATTAGTTTTGTTAGGAGCTTATGAGACTTTACTAATAACGTTCAAGGAAGTAGTCAAATTTAATTCAGATTATTTTCTGAATTTTTTATCTTTTGTGCTAGGAGCTTTACTAAGTGTTAAATTATTTTCCAAGTTTTTAACGTGGTCATACAAAAATCATAAAAATAATACTCTTTCTTGTTTAATCGGATTCATGATTGGCTCACTTCCATCATTATGGCCATGGAAAATCAACACATTTTCAAATGAACTATTTCTTTCAAATTTATATATGCCAAATGGGTTTTTAATAAATAGTGGTTTTAGAATAGGATTACTGTTTATGATAATCGGAATTATAGCTGTTTTAATTTTAGAACATTTATCTAAAAAAAATGCAAAATCAAAATAAAAAAGAATTATTAATACTTTTTATTAAGAGTATTTTAATGGGGACTGCTAATAAATTACCTGGAATTTCTGGTGGCTTAGTAGCTTTAATAACTGGTTTTTATCATGAAATGATAAATTCCTTTAAAAATATAAATTTAAAAATATTTAAAGTTGCTATTAAGGGAGACATCAAAAAATTAATTAGGGATTATAATATTTTATTTTTAATAACAATACTTTTAGGAATAGTAGTCAGCTATTTCACAACATCAAAAATTTTAGATTTCTTTTTCAAATTATCAGAACTTAATGTGTGGTCGTTTTTTTATGGAATGATAATAGCATCATTACTAATTTTAATAAAACAGAACAAATTAAATAACAAAAAAGAAATTTTCTTCTTAATTATTGGTTTACTAATTGGAATAATATTAAGTTTCTCGGAACCAGTTAAGGAAAACCAGAACATATTTTTTGTATTTATTTGCGGAATTATAAGTATTTGTGGAATGATAATCCCAGGTATATCAGGATCTTTTTTATTGATATTGTTAGGTAATTACAAACTTCTTTTAGTAGATTCGGTTAATGAGCTTATAAAATTATTTAATTTTACTTTTGGAATAAATAACTCAACCGAGGTGAATTTTCATCTTATAAACATTTTAATAGTTTTTTCATTAGGCTCACTAGTGGGTTTAATTACACTCTCAAACCTCCTTAGTTATTTAATAAAAAAACACAAGAATATAACAAATCAACTTATTATAGGCTTCGTTTCAGGATCTTTATTAATAATTTGGCCGTGGAAAAAAGTGAATACAGTAAATGTAGAAGATTTTAATAAAATAAATGATTTAGAAAACACGAGTAATTATTTGAGATATTTACCTGATATTAGTCAAATTTCAGATATTATTGCTTTAGGTCTAATATTAATTGGATTTGCAATTGTATTATATATAGAAAATTATGGGGTCAGAAAAAAAAATATTTGGTCTGGTAGGAAAGAACATTAGCTATTCGTACTCAAAAAAACATTTCAGCGAAAAGTTCAAAAACTTGAATTTAAAAAATTGTCAATATGAAAATTTTGATATATTAAACTTAGAAGATTTTGAAAAAATTATCTGTGTTTATAACTTAAAAGGTTTAAACATTACCATCCCCTATAAAAGAGAAATTATTCCATTTCTTGATTCAATCGATATTCACGCTAAAAAAATAGGAGCAGTAAATACTATAAAGATAAATTCTAAAAAAAAACTAATAGGGTATAATACTGATTATATAGGTTTCATGAAATCTATAAAGCCCTTTATAAAAAAAAATCACAAAAAAGCAATTATACTAGGTACTGGTGGTGCTTCAAAAGCAATTATTTATGCATTACATATGCTAAATATTTCAACCATAAATGTTTCTAGAATTAAAAGCAAGGGAGATATCACTTACAACGATTTAGATTCAAAAAAAATGAAAGAATGTCAAATCATAATTAACTGTAGTCCAGTTGGAACATTTCCTAAAATAAATGAATGTCCGAAAATACCATATGAACATATAAGCGAAAGTCATATTTGCTTTGATTTAATCTATAATCCAAAAGAAACTAAATTTATAAAAGAAAGTAAAAAAAGAAATGGAGTTACAATTAACGGAGAAAAAATGTTAGAAATACAAGCAGAAGAGAGTTGGAAAATATGGAACAATTAAGAAAAAAAATTAACTTAAATAAAAAAATCAAAAGTGAAATTTGAGAAAAACAGAAATTTTGATCTTAAAGAAAATTTAGAAAAGAAAAGGCTTTTAATAGATAGTTTAAAAAACCTAATATGTTTAGATAATAAGATGACTGATAAATATCTAAAATTTAAAAGAATTCAAGAGAAATGGAATAAAACTGGTCCTGTACCTAGGACTGAGGATGGAGTAATTTGGAATAATTATCAACATCACATAAAAAATTTTTATGATTACTTACATCTTAATAGAAAGTTTAAAGAGATTGATATAAAGCACAATAAGAAACAAAAAGAAAATTTAATAAAAAAAGCGAAAGAATTAATTAAGGATGAAGATAAAAATAGATCATATAAATATTTTGAAAGACTTAAAAAAAAATGGAAATATGAAATTGGACCTACAACAGAGAAAGTTGAAGTTAAACTGAATGAAAAATTTATAGAATTAGGGATTAAGATTTTTAAAAATAAAGAAGATTTTAATAAAAATAAAGATTCAATTTTATCAAAAAACTTTTTAATAAAAAAAGCGCATTTAAACGAACTTAATGATCTTATTAATCAAAAATCAAATACTTCTAAAGATTGGCAAAAAAAAATTAGAAAATTTGATAAAATAAAAATAAAACTAGAAACTATAGGTCCAATTCCACATAAAGAAAAAAATAAATATTGGAAAAATTATAAGGACACCTTAAAAAAATATTATTTATCAAAAAATATATTTTTTAAAAATTTAAAAAAAATATATAGAGAAAATATCCTAAAACAGGATTTACTATTAAAAAAGACAGAAGATTTAAAAAACAAGGAAAACATTAAAAAAGAAATTATTCTTATTCAAAAAGAATGGAATAAAATAAATCCTGTTCCATATAAAATAAATGAAAGAAACTGGAAAAAATTTAAATTTTTATGTAATAATTTATTTAATAAAATAAACGAAGAAAAAGTAAACAAAATTACTGAAATCAAAAATAATGAAAAGAAACAAAGGGATTTTTTAAATAAAATTGAAAATGATTCTTCAGAAATTAATGTAGATAAAATATTAATTAAGTGGAAAGAACTAAGCACAAAAAATAAAGATATTGATGATAGGTTTGAAAAAGTTATTCTTGAAATATTTAAATCCTCTGGATTAAGCCAAGAGGAAGCTAAAACAAAATTATTTGAATTTCAAATTCAAACAATGGAAAAAAGTGAAAAAAACCAAAAAATTATTGTTCTCAATAAAGAGTTAGATGTTTTAAATAAGGAAGTTTCAGCTTTAGAAAATAATTTGTCTTTTTTTAACGAAAAATCAAAAGAAAGTGATCTTTTAAAAAACGTTTATAACAATATTGAGAAAAACAAAAAAAATATTGAAAATATTCTTTATCAAATAAAAATTCTTAGAAATTAAATTTCTTTTTTTGCTATTTCCCAATACTCTCTTAATTCTTTTTTTGTTGAATTTTCAAAATTTTTATTATCAAAATTCATTTTTTTTTCTAAACTCATAAATCTTTTAATGAATTTTTTATTAGCCTTTTCTAGTGAACTGTCAGGGTTAATTCCTATTTGTTTACCAAAATTGATCAAAGAGAATAAAACATCACCAAATTCATTATTAATTTTTTCTAAATCACCAGAATTAATTTCATCATACAATTCATTTAATTCTTCATGTACTTTTTCTTTTGCCTCTTTTTTGTTTGCCCATTTAAATCCTACATTTGAAACTTTCTGTTGAATTCTCATTGACTTCAAAATCGATGGAAGTGTTTTAGGCACCCCCTCTAGAACACTATTCTTACCATCCTTAAGTTTTAATTTTTCCCAATTCAACTTAACTTGATCATCAGTTAAATTTGATCTCTTTCCATAAATATGAGGATGTCTGTAAATTAATTTATCAGAAATACTATTAGCTACATCTGAAATATCAAAATCATTCGATTCACTTGCAATTTTTGAATAAAATATAATATGTAATAACAAATCTCCTAATTCATTTTTAATTTCATCTATATTATTTTCTGAAATAGCATCAACCAACTCATAAGTTTCCTCAATTGTCAAAGGTTTTAAAGAATCAAAAGTTTGTTTCTTGTCCCAAGAACATTTATCCCTTAACTCATCCATTATAATTAACAAACGCTCTAAAGATTTGAGTTGATGTTTCTTCGACATAAAAATTATTTTAAAAATTGCATAGGATACTCACATTTGACTTTTCCAATAGAAATATCTCTTAACTTACCTCTAAGAAGTTTCTTTTTAAAAGAACTTAATTTATCTGTAAATAATACTCCTTCAATATGATCAAATTCATGCTGAACTACTCTTGCTGACAAGCCATCAAGTTTTAAAATCTCACTTTCGAATTTTTCATTTTGATATTGTATTTCAATTTGGTCTTCCCTTTTTACATCCTCTCTAACATCTGGAATACTTAAACATCCCTCATTAAAACTACATAAATTTGAAGAAGACCAAGTTATTTTAGGATTAATAAATACTTTTTTAAAATTCTTTAATTTATTTCTTTCTTTTAAGTTTAATTCTTGGTCTTCTGCAAATGGAGAGGCATCAACTATAAATAGCCTGATGGCCTTTCCAACTTGGGGAGCAGCTAACCCTACTCCACTAGCTGAATACATAGTTTCCCACATATCATTAATTAAATTATTTAAATCTTTATAATTTATATGTATTTCTTTACATTTTATTTTTAAAATAGGATTTCCATATGCAACAATTGGTAATTTCATATTATTTGTTTTCAAGGTAAGATTGTAGAATTATAGTTGCGCTAATCTTATCAACTAACTTTTTATTTCCTCTATTCTTTTTATTTATTCCGCTTTCAATAATTGTTTTTTTTGCAATTATTGAGGTAAATCTTTCATCATATCTCTCTATAATAATTTGTGGAAAAATTATTTTTAATTTTTTAATAAATCCTAATATAATATTTTCTATTTCTGAGGGAGTATTGTCTTTTTTTAAGGGCTTTCCTATAACAAGAATATTCACATTTTCTTTTTTAATAGTTTCTCTTAAAAAAGAAATTATTTCCAAATTAGAAATAGTATTGAGACCAAATGCTAATATTTGGGATTCATCTGAAATGGCAATACCAATTCTTTTTAAACCATAATCAATAGCAATAATTTTAGACATTTTTCAAAGTTAATTCATTAATAATTAAGTATAAAATATCTCAAACTATTAATTAGGATGTATATTTGAAAAAAAAAAAAGTGAGAAATATTATTGAAGCTGCATGGAAAAATAAATCTTTATTAGAAAATGAAGAGACTAAGCAAGCTATACGATCAGTTATTGAGGATTTAGACAATGGAAATTTAAGGGTTGCTGAACCAACTAATGATGGTTGGGTCGTTAATGAGTGGATAAAAAAAGCTGTAGTTCTATACTTTCCTATCCAAAAGATGGAAACAATGGAAGTTGGACCTATGGAATTTCATGATAAAATTCCTTTAAAAAAAAATTATGCTAAAAAAGGAGTTAGAGTGGTTCCTCATGCTATAGCTAGACATGGAGCATACATTAGTGAAGGTGTAATATTAATGCCTTCATATGTTAATATTGGATCTTACATTGATCAAGGAACAATGATTGATACCTGGGCTACTGTAGGAAGTTGTGCTCAAATTGGCAAAAATGTTCATATTAGTGGTGGAGTTGGAATTGGTGGGGTTTTAGAGCCTTTGCAGGCTTCTCCCGTAATAATCGAAGATAACGCTTTTATTGGTTCAAGATGTATAGTTGTTGAGGGCGTTAAAGTTGGTAAAGAAGCTGTTTTAGGAGCTAATGTAGTACTTACAGCATCAACTAAAATAATAGATGTTAGTGGCAAAGACCCTAAAGAATTTCGGGGAGCTATTCCTCCAAGATCTGTTGTAATTCCAGGATCAGTTACAAAAAAATTTCCAGCAGGGGATTTTCAAGTGCCTTGTGCTTTAATAATTGGGAGAAGAAAAGAAAGCACAGATAAAAAAACTTCTCTTAATAATGCTTTACGAGATTACAACGTTTCTGCCTAAACTAAGCTAAATCAATGATTTTAGAAATTGAAAAAGCTGTAAAACACCTTAAAAAAGGTGGAATAATAATTTATCCAAGTGATACAATTTGGGCTATGGGTTGTGACGCAACTAATCAGAGTTCAATTAATAAAATTTATAAAATAAAAAAAAGAGATAAAGATTTACCATTTATTTGTTTAATGAATGATTTTAAAATGGTTAAAAAATATACTAATTTAAGTAAGTCAGTAAAAAACATCATAGAACTTCAAAAAGAACCGACAACAGTAATTTATAATAATGTAAGAAATCTAAAAACATTTGATAATTCTATAGCAATTAGAGTTCCAAAAGATATTTTTTGCAATAAATTATTGAACAAATTTAATAAGCCTATAATTTCAACTTCAGTTAATATTTCTGGTAAAAAATATCCAATTTTTTACAATGAGATTTGTAATAGTATCATAGAAAAAGTTGATTATATAGTAGAATTAAGAAAAAATGAAAGGCTAAGTAAAGCATCTAAAATAATTAAAATAAAAAATGATAACACCATAAAAACAATAAGGTCCTAAAATGGTTGAGAATACTGTAAAAGAAAATATTAATAATAGCTTATTTAAAGTCATTTCCGAATGTGCTGATCAAACTGGTTTGGATTGTTATGTGATAGGTGGATTTGTTAGAGATTTATTTATGGGTATTAAAAAACCTAAGGACATAGATATTTTAGTTGTAGGAGATGGAATTAAAATCGCTAAAAAAGTTTGTGAAAAACTTAATTCAAATTCAAAAGTTAAAGTTTTTAAAAACTTTAGAACGGCTGCATTTAGTTATAAAAACATGAAATTAGAATTTGTTGGATCTAGAAAAGAAAGTTATGGGTTTTCAAGCAGAAATCCCCAAGTAGAAATAGGTACTTTGGACGATGATTTAAATAGGAGAGATTTCACAATTAATAGTATTGGGATTTGTTTAAATTCAAATAATTGGGGAGAAATTTTAGATAAGTTTAACGGATTAGAGGACATAAAAAATAAAATAATAAAAACTCCATTAGACCCTATTAAAACTTTTTCAGATGACCCACTAAGAATGTTAAGAGGAATTAGATTTTCATGTCAACTAGACTTTTTAATTCAGTCCGAATGCTTAAAAACAATTTCTTTAGAGAGAAATAGAATTAAGATAATTTCCGGAGAAAGAATTTCTGAGGAATTAAACAAAATATTGATGACAAAAAAACCATCAACTGGATTTAAAATTCTTTATGAAACAGGAATTTTAGAAATTATATTGCCTGAACTAACTAACTTAAAGGGGATTGACGAAGTTGAAGGACATAAACATAAAGATAATTTTTACCACACTCTAGAGGTTTTAGACAATATATGTCAAACCACAGAAAATATTTGGTTAAGATGGGCGGCTCTACTTCATGATATTGGAAAAGCTACGACTAAGAAATTTATTAAAAAAATTGGTTGGACTTTTCATGGACACGAACTAAAAGGGTCTAAAATGGTTTATAATATTTTTAAAAGACTCCATCTTCCCTTAAATAATAAACTTAAATATGTTCAGAAAATTATATATATGAGTTCTAGGCCTATTGTTTTATCTAATAATGATGTTTCAGATTCTGCTGTTAGGAGATTAATATACGATGCTAAAGATGATGTTGATGATTTACTTACATTATGTGAGGCTGATATTACTACCAAAAACTCAAATAGATTTAAAAAATATTTAAATAATTTCAAAACAGTAAGAAAAAAAATAAAAGAAGTTGAAAAAAGAGACCATATAAGAAATTTTCAACCACCAATTTCAGGAGAAGAAATAATGCATTATTTTAATTTAAAACCAGGTAAAGAAATTGGGATATTAAAGGAGTTTATAAAAGAATCTATTTTAGATGGAATAATTACTAATGATTACAATTCAGCTAAGACTTTAATGATAAAAAAAGGAACTGAAATAGGATTAAAAATTAATAAATGAAAAAATATTTTATTGCTATTTCTAAGCTAAGTTTAGTATTAGTTCTGCTTGTAATTTTAGCAGGTTCATTTGTTAGAATGACTGGAAGCGGAATGGGTTGTCCAGACTGGCCTAAATGTTTTGGATATTTAATACCACCAACAGAAATTTCAGAGATTGAATGGTCTGCTAACAAAAAATATAATGAAGGTGTTATTTTAAGGTATGAAGAAAGATTGATAGTTTCTAAAAAAGATTTTGTTTCAAACAACAAAATCAATTTATCTAATTGGGATAATTATACAAAACATGATTACTCTGATTTTGATGCTACTAAAACATGGATTGAGTTTTTAAATAGATTGATTGGAGTTATAGCAGGAATAGCTACTTTAGTTATGTTGATTTTTTCATTTTCTTACTGGAATGAAAAAAAAATACTAACTCTTAACTCGTTTTTAATAATCTTTGGAATGGGTTTTCAAGCTTGGTTAGGAAAATTAGTTGTGGATTCTAATTTAGCTCCTTATAAAATTACCGTACATATGCTTATGGCACTAGTAATTATTGCTTTAATAACTTATTCCATTTTTATTGCAAAACAAGAAATAGAAAACAAAAAAATTAAAGATTCTTTTCTTAAAAATCTAGTTACTTTTGCTGTAATTATTAGTTTATTTCAAATAATAATTGGAACTCAGGTAAGAGAATTTATCGATTTGCAGTACGATATTTTAGGACCAAATAATAAAGATAAATGGTTAGACGCTCCAAATTTTTATTTTTATTTTCACAGAACTTTTTCTATTTTAATTCTTCTATTAAATCTCGGACTTTATTATATCGTTAAGAAAAGAAACTATGATTCAAATTTAATTAAGAAAATTGGTATTATAATTTTGCTTGAAATTATAGTGGGTATTGTTATGTTCTATATTGATTTCCCTTTTTTAAGCCAACCAATTCATTTGTTATTAGCCACTATACTATTTGGCTATCAATTTTATTGGATGTTACATTTTGAAAGGGTAAAGCAATGATATTTCGAATTAGAATTATATTGGATAGTAAAAAGGATGTCCTAAGAGATATTGAGATACTAGCAAATAATACTTTTGAAGATCTTCACAAAGCAATAATAAATTGTTTTGATTTAAGGGGAAACGAAATGGCTTCATTCTACTTAAGTGATGAAAACTGGAAACAGAATGAAGAAATTATTTTGGATAGTTTTTTAGAAGATAATAGTCAAATGCTGATGAAAGAAACTCACTTGAGTAGTATTGTTAGTGAAAGTCAAAAAAAATTTATTTACATATACGACTTTTTAAAACTTTGGACATTTTACATAGATATATTTGAAATTAAAGACCAGAAAAAAGATGCAATTTATCCAAAATATATATTTTCAAAAGGAAATTTGCCTGATGAAGCTCCTAAAAAATTATTTATAGCAGACAAAAATAATGATGATTATAATGATGAAGAATTAGATTATAATAATTTTTATTAATCTGCTATACTTAACATTTCGTGATTTTCATAATTCTTTAAAATATAGTCAAATGAAGCCTTCATTATTTCTCCCATATTTGATGAATTTTTAAAGTTTTCATCTCGAGTTAAAGAATATATTTGATGGGATAACAACTTAATGTTTTCTTTTTTGGAAATGTTATCGGCTATCATGCATTTGAGTATTTTTTTAGATCTTTGGATAGAACTCAATATTCGTTTTGCAATAATTGATCTTTCTTCAATTTTATATTGATCTACAGAATTCTTTTGCAATTTATCTTTAATAATATCTATAATTATTTTATTTTCTTCAAAAAATTGTGGTCTATAAATTTGTAAGTTTCCTTCATAGCACTGCTGATCAAAATCAATTGCTCGAATTTTATATATAACTTGATCAAAATCATGGGTAGGAATAATTACATAATTATATGATCTCATATCTCCTAATAAACGAATCATACATCTTTCATTAAATTTCACAAATTCTTTAGCAATTTGTGATTTTTCCATATCATTACATTTTGGCAAAAATTCATCAAAAAATTCATCTCCGGGAATACCAGTAATGTGTTCCTCAATTAAAGTATCTTCGAAAACCAAAAAATTTAAGTTGTGTGGAGACAAAATATGCTCTAATTCTAAACCATAAATTCTAGACGCATCTGCTTTTTTTACATAAAAATAAGTGAAATTATCATTTAATATATTTCTAATTTTTACTCTAAAAGGCTTAGAATTACCAAAAGTACAATAGTCAATAGCATCAACACATAAAAATTTTATGTTCAGTTCATTTCCGTCAGAGTGCAATAAATTATATACTTTTTTTAAATTTTCATCAATATCTTTTCTCTCTGAATCAGAATAAAATACTCTAACCCATAATGTATCAATATCCTTATTATTATAAACTGATACAGAACCAGAAAATCTTTTTAAATCTTCGTAAAATATTGGAATAACTAATTTTCTGTTAAATGAAATCAAATAATCATTTAAATCCTTACTTACTTTATAAGAGGGTTTTTTTTTTGACATTAGTTTTTTATTCATATAATATTTTTTCCAAAGTTAACTTATTTATTATTTGGTGAGTTATTGTCGTAAATTTGCAAAAAATTTATTTTTATTTTGTTCGATTTAAAATCAGAATATAATCCTACTGGAGATCAACCTGAAGCAATTAGTGAACTTATTTCTGGAATAAATAATAATCTAAAATTTCAAACACTTAAAGGAGTTACTGGATCTGGAAAAACTTTCACAGTAGCTAATGTTATAAACGAACTAAATAAACCAACCTTGGTTTTAGCTCACAACAAAACTTTAGCAGCACAATTATATGCAGAATTTAAGCAATATTTTCCCAATAATGCTGTTGAATATTTTGTTTCCTATTATGACTATTACCAACCAGAAGCTTACATGCCTGTTTCAGGAACCTACATAGAGAAAGATTTATCAATAAATGAGGAAATTGAAAAACTTAGATTAAGTACTACTTCTTCACTTCTCTCTGGAAGAAGAGATGTAATTGTAATTGCATCCGTATCTTGTTTATACGGAATAGGAAATCCTGTGGAGTTTAAAAAAAATATTATTCAAATTGAAAAAAACCTTATCATATCAAGAACTACTTTCTTACACAAACTTGTACAAAGTCTTTATTCCAGATCACACATAGATTTTAGTAGTGGTTGTTTTAGAGTTTCAGGTGATATTGTAGATGTCTTTCCAAGTTACGCTAATCATGCTTTCAAAATTCATTTTTTTGGTGACGAAATTGATGAAATAGAAATATTTGACCCAATTTCAAATAAAACTATTGAAAGTTTAGAAAAGTTATTTATTTATCCAGCAAATATGTTTGCAACATCCCCAGATGTACTTCAAAATGCTATGAATAAAATTAGAGAAGATCTTCTGAGTCAAATAACTTATTTTAAAGAAATTGGTAAGCACTTAGAGGCAAAAAGATTAGAAGAAAGGACCAATTTTGATTTAGAAATGATAGCTGAACTAGGCTATTGTTCTGGAATAGAAAATTATTCCAGGTATATAGATGGAAGAGAGCCAGGAACAAGGCCATTTTGTTTATTAGATTATTTTCCAGACGATTATTTAATGATTGTTGATGAAAGTCATGTTACACTATCACAGGTTCATGCAATGTATGGAGGAGACAGAAGTAGAAAAGAAAACTTAGTAGAATATGGATTTAGACTTCCAGCTGCTATGGATAATAGACCATTACAATATGAAGAATTTGA